>Ga0315296_10000502_pt1 | contig 35878 bp, 38 predicted proteins | sample YL17G14_18_MG_FD_203921 | JGI IMG/M metagenome (GOLD analysis project Ga0315296, IMG submission 203921) | Sediment microbial communities from Yellowstone Lake, YNP, Wyoming, USA - YL17G14_18 | ecosystem: Environmental > Aquatic > Freshwater > Lake > Sediment | place: USA: Wyoming | collected... | reverse complement strand
CAGCTCTGACGGCGTATCCATCGACTGTTGACTTATCGAACGCTGGGATGTCTATTTTGGAGGTTATTTCTTCTGCCAGAACACGCTTACTGGCTTCTAGCAGGGGGATCTCCTCAACTCCCAAGGGCTTGGGTTTGAATTGTTTCAGGATGGCTCGTTCCGCCTGTTCAAGCGTTAACAGTTTTCTAAACATCGTGATCTATGCCTTCCAAGTTATCGAACATTTGAACGGTGATGATCTCTCCTTCTTCTAACCCCTCTACGTTTTCTGGAACAATCACATAGCCATTGGCTTTTGTCATAGTCGAGATCAGACTTGAACCTCTGGCGCTGATGGGTTCTGCGAGAAACTCGTCATTCTGTGAGAAGACGCGGACGCGGACGAAGTTCCTCCTTCCAAGAGTTGTAGCAATCCGCCTAGTCACTCGGGCTTTCAATTTATGCCTTGACTCTGTCTGTTTGAGTCCGAGCATTCTACTCACTAAGGGTCTCCCAAAGACTTCAAAGCCTAGCATAGCGGCCACAGGGTTGCCCGGAAGTATTATGATCGGTTTGCCTTTCACTACAGCTAATGCTGTGGGCATGCCTGGACGTATTGCTACGCCATGAATTATGACGCCTGGTTTTCCAGTTCGGTTGATGGCTTCTGGAACAAGATCCCGTCCGCCGACGCTCGTTCCGCCTGAAGTGATTATTGCGTCGGCTTTCTTGAGGCCTAGCATGATTTTCCTAGAAATCTCGTCTACATCGTCTTTTGCAATGCCCAAGTCTAAGGTGTCTACTCCCAACTCATTACATAAGGCGGTTAGAACAAGCCTGTTAACATCGAGTACTTGGCCTCTACGCAATCTGCTGCCCAATTCGGCAAGCTCATTTCCAGTTGCTAGTATGGCGATTCTAGGCTTCTTGTGAACTTCCACTGCACCTACCCCCAAGGCAGCTGCCAACCCTAAGTGTTGAGGTTTCAAGCGGGTTCCAGCTCTGATGGCAGTCTCTCCTTTTCGTATGTCTTCACCCTTTTTCGAAACGTTTTCCCACGGGGTCATGGAGCTCCCAACCTCAATCTTGTCTTTGACTAGTTTGGTGTTTTCCAGCATAACCACGGCGTTTGCGTGTTTAGGAATAGGTTTTCCCGTCCACACCTGTTTTGCCTGTCTTCTACCTGTTGTACCGGTGTCGATGATCTTGAGGATTCTTGGCTTGGATTGTGTTGCTCCAGCTGTGTCGTCGGCGTTAACAGCGTATCCGTCAACCGCTGACCTGTCAGTTCTTGGCAAGTCAGTGAATGCCACAATTTCCTGGGCTAGGACACGACCTAAGGCAGAAATCAAGGGAACAGAGACTTTTCTGGGCTTGATTTGCAGTTCCGCAAAGAAAGTTTTCAATGCGTCGTCAACTGAAACTAGTTTCTGGAATCCTTTCAAACGAATCAAAATATGTACCCATTAACAGCACTATAGGACAGCGTAAAAAATGTATCGCACTTGTTTTCTCAGCTTTTATTCAGTTCTTCTCGGAGCGTGTCGCGCATCTTTATCGCGTCTAGGTCCAAAATTGGACTTTCGCTTATGATGACTGGTTTCATGTCAAATTCAACGATAACCCTTGCAAGTAATCGGAAGTCTGGTCCATAGCGTGATTCTTCTAGGATGTGATGACGCCTCTCGCCTTTGTCTGTAAACTCGATCTTTGTGAAGTGACAGTGAAGGTTCTTCACGGCTTCCGTCCCAAGTCGATTTTCCATTTGATCCACAACCTTGCGAAAATCTTCAACCGCTCGGAAACGTCCTCTGCCTCTTGCATGCAGATGGGACCAGTCGACCACCACTTGCGTTTGTTCGACTGTTTCGCATAAGGTTAGGACTTCTTCTAAGCTTCCAAGTTGATGAATCTTGCCCATTGTTTCTGGTCCGATCTTCACTTTCCTAATCCCTAGGCTGCGCATCGTATCGACTAACTCCTGCAAGGCCATTGAACACATCCTGAGAGCTTCATCGTGTGACTTTCTGCCATAAACTCCGGGATGAAAAACTACTACGTGCGCACCCATCCATTCAGCGGCGCTGGCACATGCGAGCAAACGTTGCTTACTCGCTTCGACGATTGTCTCTTTTCCGCAGAAGTTTATGAAGTATGAACCGTGGAGGCTGAGCCAAACGTCATTCTGTTTAGCTTCTGCCCCGAGTTTTTCAGCTTCTTCTCTTCTTAACTGAGGTCTCTTTCCCCATTGGACTGCTTCGTACTCGAACGCGTCAAGTCCCTCGTCTCGCAGAAGTCTTGGTACGTCCGCCAAAGTGGCTTTCATAAGTCTGAATATCGGAGGAACCCCAGCCGGGCCAAACCTGGGGTGTTGATCCATTAGAATCCCTTGAATTTGGCTATTTCTTGTATCGGTAGCCTTTTCCCATGCGTTCTCCCCAAATGAAGACTACAAAAACGGAAATCCAAGCTGCCGCATTTTGGAAAAGCAAATATTTGGCAGGGTCATCCAGAGTCGCAAAGGGTGTGATCAAGCCGCCGAGGCCAAGTCCCATGTTCCCGATCGTTGGCGCAGCTGTAAGTAGGGCGTTGTTTATGTTTGTACTGATCCAGCCGATGGGCCCCAAGGATTCTGCAACGGCTCTCGCCCAATCGTTTACTGAAGTGACGAAACTGCGCAGTGAAGGATTAGCTTGGTACGCATCCGCCACAATCCTGTAAATCAGCTGTGGATAAGCTAGAAGAGAGAACATTAGAATAAAAACTGCAAAGACTAGTAGGACAATTAAGGCGCTCCTGACTGTAGGTGTTGAAAAACGTATTTTCTGCGAAAGGTAAGATATGCCTTTAGCTCTTGACAGCCATGACTTTATTTTTCTCGAGAAGTTTTTGGTCGAGCGACTTATTCTTGACATCAATCCTCTCTTTTCAATTTTCTGTCTATGGAAAGTTTCGACCTGTCCCTTTCGTATCTCTTGCCGCTTAGATGAGGCTTTTCTTGTCAGGTATGTCCAGCTGAACGTAAGGGTGATTATGACGCAGACAGGAACCAGATGGAACATGGGGCTTATTGTTATCGTAACTGGCCAGCTTGTTCCTGGAAATTGGAAGCTCCACTGCAAAACCGATGCGTCTTGAACGCCTAGTCTCATGGAGTAGAGAACAACGACATATTCAATCAATGCTGCTATAACTAGAAACAGGATTGCTGTAATCAATCCTTTCGATGTTGTCCAACGGATTACCAGACGTTTTTGATTGGGTTGGGTTGACAGTTGTTTCACCACGTGTTTGCGAACAGATTTTGCTTGAATTATGAGAATTCTCACTAAAAAACGTGACTGTGATCTTGCCATGCCCTAAAATTGAGACGATGATGCCTGTGGCCCTAGGTTTCAGTCAAGGGGAATTCGTGCCCGCACTTGGGGCATTTTGCGCCCTTGCAGTGCACCGAAAATTCGCAGCCCGAGCAAGCAAAGGCTCTACCATAGGTTATGTCAAACATAAAACCGCATTTGGGACAGCTGACTACTCGCTCTGGATTAGCGCTCACTGTGACCCGTTTCCATGTGAGCCTATCAACAAAATCTTAAAAGCTTTTCTGGATATGTTTAAACGAGTCGACGCGGAACTCAACTCTTAAAACAGTCATATGGCTTGGCTTAATCGAGAGTGGAATGCTGATGTCGGGTAAAGCAGGGCGGTTAGAACTCTACAAAGATCGAAATACACAAGTCTTTCTGAGCAAGTTCTTGAATAGCGAAATTAGCGAACTTCAACCAGTATATGACTCAAAGCTTGGACACCATTATCCGACGGTTGAAGCAATTGTGGGAGACGCCTCAAGTGCAGAGAAATTTCTCAAAAAGCTTCACGAAGCTGGATTACTTGAAAGAAAACTCTTCGACAAAATCGTTATTTGCCCAAAATGTGATTCCCCGAGCACTTCCTTTCACTATTGTTGTCCCTACTGCAGGTCGTTTAACATCCAGAAAAGCTCCCTCATCGAGCACGTTAAGTGCGGTTACATGGATGTTGAGGAGAACTTCCGCAAAGGTGGCAAGCTTATTTGTCCAAAATGTCATGACGAGCTAAGAAAGCTTGATGTTGATCACAGAAAAGCTGGGATATGGTGCAATTGTAAGGACTGTGGCAAGAGTTTCGACATCCCTGTGACTGGACTTTTTTGCCGAGACTGTCACTTGAACTTCACCTTTGAAGAAGCAGCCGTCAAAGACATTTACTCTTACAGTCTAAGAGAAGAGGCCAAGCAAGAAGCGGCTCTGGGTTGGATTCTCATTGCGCCGATAAAAGATTTCTTGATAGAAAGCGGTTTGGAAGTTGAAAGCCCAGCCTTTCTGAAAGGCAAGTCTGGAGCGAATCACATGTTTGATATAGTTGCCAAGAGCAGAGGCACACACAAAAGAGTGTCAGTCATCGACTTGACATCATCATCTGAAGACATGGTATATGAGCAGCCAGTGATCGCTCTGTTCGCCAAGATATTCGATGTCTCACCGGACAGTGCTTATCTTATCGCAATTCCACGAATGAGTGATAATGGAAAGAAAATGGCAGACCTGTACAATATTCAGGTAGTGGAAGCAAAGAACCAAAGAGAAGCGCTCAAGGCTCTGAAGGAGAAGATGAACAGGCGGTCTTCCGCCTTATGAAGAATGATCGTGTTGCCTCTCTGTAACGCGCGCCTAAGGCGCTTTATCGTATTCAGCAACATGCGTTCCTCTTGTCGTTACAATATCAATGTAATACAACCCATCAGAAACCCAGCTCTGCGAGATGTTGAGCCAGCGGTGTTCGCCGATTTCTAGTTTGAAAGGCTTGGTGAAAGTTTGAGAGGTGTGGTTGACATACACTGAAGAAACGTAAACGACAACCTTTCCAACATTTCGAAGATACACGTCAATCTCAACCATGGAATTGAACCACACGTCTTCCACAATAACGCGTTCACTCATGTTTTCACGCAGATTGGACGTTATGGCATAGGTTGCTGTTGTGGCAATCGCCATGACCGCAACCGCGACAACTGTGAGCAAAAGATTACTCAATACGGGAGTTATTGCCCGTTTGTCATTGAAAATTCTCACCATTCTGCGCATCTTTCCCACCTCACAAGAAAACCTTCAACGCTACATACCCACTGAGCATCAGTACTAAGCTATGTTTCAATCCAGCGTTAATTGTTCCTTCTCCCATTTTTCCAGCTACAAGTCCTCCGAAAAAGGATTGGGCAATGGTCATGTGCAGGAACATTCGTCTTATTTCTTCGGGCGCCATCAGAGTTGTTCCAAGCATCGGCAACTGGTCTAGGCTCATGAAGAACGACTTGAACAGTAGCACAATTGTAAAGATGAAGACAAAGAAGGCCACATAGATTATTGCGATGTAAGGTCTTGTTTGGGTTCTACGTTCCTTATCGAGTAAGAGTGTTGCCTGTATGAATCTTCCCATAGGGTCAAAAACCTTTTCCACATATCCTCCAGAGCGGCTTGCTTCAATTATCATCGGCACAGTTCTCTGTACCAGCACTGTGTTGACTCGTTTTCCTAAGGCTAGGAGAGCTTCTTCAAAACTCATTCCCCACGAGATTTGCTGGGTCATTTTTCTCAACTCTGCAGTAAGCGGCCCATAGTTTCTTTTGGCGGCTTCTTCCAAAGCTTGGGGCAACGTCATGCCTGTCTCTTGAGCTTGAACTATACTTCTGAACAGGTCTGGCAAGCGTTCGTCTACGGCTTTTCTCCATCTGAAATCAATGTAGGTCAGCATTGCTGGAGGAAAGACAGCGGCGATCATTGCGAAGAACACCAATTCGTCGAATGCAGAGTTTCCCCAGAATATGAAGGTGCCGACCAAGACTATAGCTGTGGCTAACACAGCGGAAGCGATCCACGTGATTTTCTTCACTTTTCTTTCTATTTTCGGCATTCTTGTTACCACTTGGGTGACGTTGCGTCAAGTATTATCAGGAATACTACGGCACCTAGAGGTATTCCTAGGTATGTGAGCAAGTTGAGAAGGAGGTCCGGGCTCAGCATTCCTAGGTTGCCACCGCCTAGCATGGCCATGACTGTGAGCATGATGATCAGCATCAAAGGCCCTGTAAGAAGTATGGCCACGTAGAACTCTGACAGCATCGACAGCGTGTCCGAGTATTTCTTAAGCCCTATTCTTTTTAGCTTCATGTACTGCATTGATTTCTGGCGCAGGTAAGCAGCTAGATTGCCGCCTGAATGAATGGTCGAGATGAACCCTTCGATCATTTCGCGGAACATTTCAGAAGGTGTTCGCTTGGAGTTCTCTTCAAGAGCGGAGATAATGTCTGACCCGAACAGGTTTACATCTGTTACGATATCCTTCGCCTGCGCAGATGTGACCAAGGGTACTGGGAGATTTGAGAGCGAATTGAATATGTTTTCAGGTGGAACACCTGCGCTTGTGAGGATCGCCATGTATCCTGTGGTGAATGGCAACTCGTCTTCCAGCTGTCTTCTTGTGGCATCTGCGCGGTAAACAGGGTACGCGTAGAATCCGACGATGGTCAACCCGATGGCAAATAAACTGGCTCCTAACCCGAATAGTATAGCTGATGGGAAGGGCATGTTAAGCATGAAGACTAGAAGGCACGGAACAATGAGAAGGGTGGCAAGCGAGACTAGAATCGTGGAGAAGACCGTCAAGCTGACGTAAGCTTTGAAGTTGACCTTCATCCCTGATCTTTGCAGGTTCAGGTCAAGATCTTTGAAAAGTGGCAAGATGCGTGTCGTCTTGTCGCCGATGAGCTGATAGGCAACTGTTCTAATTCTGTCTGACGCGTTGGAAAGGTTTTTCATCTGAGGCCAACTCGAGCTTTTTGGAACACACGTTCCGGAGTGGCATAGTATTCTCTAATCACGTTTGCGACGTCTGTGTGGCGTCGAATACCTTTGCGTGTCATCCAATCAAGAACTGTTTTCCTTCGGTTCAGTTCCCGCTTGACCTCTTCTTCATCAATCCCCAATTTGTTCCTGTGTCTCTCGAGAAGAACACTTTTGCCTTTGGATGAGAACCTGTCAAATCTGGGATTCCAGCTGAAGACCTCATCGGTTCGAATGTTGCTTTTCTCTGGGTCGAGGCCTTCAACCTCTGTTGTTGTGCTGACCCTTCTTGCTGGTCTTCCCTCAATTTCTGTTCGGTTCATGACCATTATGACGTTTGTCATTGCTATGAGGGATTTCGGGATGTTCATCGGTTCGGATTCTAGCCTGTTTATCACCGCTTCAACTGATTCTGCATGTAGTGTGCACATTCCTAAGTGCCCCGTTGCCATGGCTTGGAAGAGGGTGTAGGCTTCTTCTCCGCGGACTTCTCCCACGATAATGTAGTCCGGTCTTTGTCTAACCGCAGCTTTCAGAAGATCAAAGAGGGTTATTGTGCCATTTCTCTTGTTTTCATGTCCGAAGCCTGACCTTACAACTGATGGTATCCAGTTTTCATGGGGCAGGTTGAGCTCTGCTGTGTCTTCGACGCTTACCACTTTCATTTCAGGCTTTATGAACATTGATAAGCAGTTGAGCATTGTTGTTTTTCCAGAGGCCACACCACCTGTCACAAGAACTGACGCTCTGTTCTCTATAGCGTACCACAGATACGCAGCCATTTCGGAAGAAATGGTTTTGAACGTAATGAGGTCTGAGATAGTCAAAGGATCCACTCTGAAGCGTCGTATAGTGAATGTTGAGCCTCTTCTTGTTATTTCGTTTCCATAAGTCAACTGAATGCGGCTGCCATCTGGAAGTGATGCGTCTAGTATTGGTGATGCTATGGAGATGTTTTTTCCTGACAAGTATGCCATGCGAACTATGAAAGAGTCTAGTTCTGATTCTTCCTCAAATTTGATGTTTGTTGGTATCGATTCATACATTCTGTGCCAAACATAGATCGGTATGTTTACGCCGTCTGCGGATATGTCTTCTATGAGGTGGTCTTTCATAAGCGGGTCGATTTTTCCGTAACCTATGAAATCCCTTATTGTGTAGTAAATGAGCTTGTCAACCGCTTCCGGCGCAATTTTGATTCGGTATTTCTTTATTATTCCCCTTGTTTTTTCTCTAAGGTAGCTTTCTGCCTTCTCTTTTGTATCTATTTCTTTCAGGTTTACATCGATTTCTTCCATCAAAAAATTCTTCAGATCTTTGAGCTGCATCTCTTCTTCTCTTTGAAGTGTTGGCTCTATGATTTCATAGCGTGTTTTCTGGGTTTCTGGGTCTTTGACTATGGCTGCGTAGACGTATGGTTCTTGTATTGGGTAGGCTTCTCTGAACGCAGTGGGCTTCTTAGTTTCTGCTTCTATTATTGCGCCTACTGGTTTTTCCTCTAGAATGTTTGAAGGTTTCGCTTCCTCAGTCGTAGTGTTCACTGTCCTTTTTGGTTTGGAGTCTGTGATGGTTCTTGAGTGTATACTGTGTAGTGAGTCTTAATAAGCTATATGCATACCCAATCCTTAGCACACTTAACACAGATCAGCCTAAATAGAAACAAACGTACGTTTACTCCGGAGGACAGCGAATGAATCCTGAAACAAAAGATGCCGAGCGCATACGAAAGCCTAAGCTTCCAAAAAAGAGATCACTTAAGAAACTGAGAAAGAAGTGCAAACGCACCCGCGACTGTGGAGAAAAGACCAAATTAAAACGTAATCGGCATAAGAGAGGTGTGATGTTTTGTCCGAAGTGTGGTTCAACGAATCTTTTCTGGGCTTCCGGCCTCCCACATCTTTGGTCTGTTTGGGAATGCAAGAATTGTGGGTACCGCGGTGCCTTCATTGCGAAGAATGGCAAGCTCGCAGAGAAAGTCAGAGAAGATTATGCGAAACAGACTGCCAAACAATGAAGCTTACTTGCGTTTAAGCTCCTTGTTTCTGTGCACCTTTTAGGTCTTCCTATTCTATTGTTGCGTGTCTACGCTTCAGGTCTTCTTCAGTTCGCCCTATTCTGTGCATAAGCTCCACGATCAAACTATCAAGGAAGACCATGCAGTTGTTTTCGAAGATACTTCCGAGCGGCGTCATGGGTTCACGTTCACCTATGATTTGCCTAGCTAAATAGTCTTCTTCCTTAGGCATGTCTGCTTTTGTCCTTCCTTTCACTGTCACGACCAAGTCGGCTAGTTTACCAAGTGGGGATTTTGGAAAAGATGTAACTGCGACGACTTTCGCACCGATCTCCTTAGCGGCTGAGCCTGCTGTTAGTACCATTTTCGTGCTGCCAGTGCCCGAAATAGCTATGAGCAAATCTGTTTTTTCAGCTGCTGGGGTTATTGTCTCCCCTAGGAAATACACGTTAAACCCCAAATTCATTAGGCGTAGTGCAAAAGCTCTCGCAACGAATCCGCTTCTTCCCATTCCCATGGTGAAGATCTTTTTTTCCCTTGATTCGAGAACAAGCTCGATAAGTCGCTCGACCTCTTTTATGTTGAGTTCTTCAATGGAAACTTTGATGCAATCGATAATTTCATCTGCCGCCGCTTTCAACCATTTCAACTGCTTCATTCTCCCGAACCACCCTTTACATAGGCATCAAAATTAAAAGTCTTGTGGGTTAGAAAACGCTTCTCAGAAGTTCGTACATGGACGGGATCCCGATGAATAAGCGAACGTAGATTGCTGCTGCCAGGATCATGGCTGTAAAAGCTATCAGAATGAGATCGCCTTTGTGTATTCTAAGCACGTAAAGATTAGTGCGCTTTTTAGTGGCTCCCCAAGCGCGGGATTCCATCGCTTCAGCCAGTTCCAGGCTTCTGCGAATTGCGCTCACAATGAGCGGTATGAGGATTGGAATGTAGTTCCTGATTCTTTTTAGGAAGTTTCCACGTTCAAGCTCCAGTCCCCTTGCTTTTTGAGCGTCCATGATTGTCTGTGCCTCTTCTGCTAGGACCGGGACAAAGCGCACTGCAGTTGTGAAGGCAAAGACGAATTCGTAAGGCACACGTGTCTGTTCCAGGGCTAGACCTAGGTGGTCAGGTGAAGTTGTCAAAAAGAAGACTGAGAAGGATTCAACAAGGACAATGAACCGCAAAGTCAGAGCTACCGCACTTTCTGCATTCTTTGGCACAACCGTGTAATTGGCTCCTATGAATGAGAAAACGAAGTTTGTCAGGAAAATCACAGCCGCCAAGAAAGCTGCTCCCCTCATTGAACGCAACCACTCGCGTCTAACCCCCGCCAGCAAGACAAACGGGACCTGGACAAAGAAGAGCACGATCAGAGGTATTAGTTCCCAGAACATGATTGCCGCTGCAAAGATCGCGCAGACATAGATGAATTTTATCCTTGGATCTAGGTTGTGGATTGGTGAGTAGATTCTTCGAAACTTAAGCCCACTAAAAACGCTCATTTTGTGCGTTTCTCCAGAATACTTTGCAGAATTCTCTGTGCTTCGTAAACATCAATCACGTTTCTTGGCACGTTCAAGGTAGGCAAATTTAGGAAGATTTGGGCTATTTGTGGCGGTACGATTGATGCTTGTTCCAAGATTTTTGGATCCGTCAGGATTTTTCCAGCCTCTCCGTCGGCGATGATTTTTCCGTCGGTCATCAACACAACTCTTGGGTTGCATTCAGCTACAAACTCGACGTCATGTGTGACTATGATTGTCGTTTTCTTCTGAGTTTTCAATTGCAGGATGAACTGCCTCAGTTTCTCCTTTTGCTCGTAATCTTGTCCGATTGTCGGCTCGTCCAATATCAGTGTCTTAGGATCCCATGCCAGCACTGAGGCCAAAGCCACACGTTTCCTTTCGCCGCCACTGAGCATGAACGGTGAGGTTTTTCTGTATTGTGTTAGACCAAGCAGGTTAAGGGCCCAAGTTATCCTCTTCTCAACTACGTCTTCCTGAAATCCAAAATTCTTCAATGCAAAAGCGATTTCGTCTTCGACTGTTTCACTGAAGAGTTGATGATCTGGGTTTTGGAAGACAAAGCCCACATCTCTGGACAGTTTTGCTACGCTGGTTTTTGTCGTATCGATGCCGTCGATGAGAACTTGTCCTTGAGTCGGTTTCAGCAGGCCGTTAAAATGCTTCACAAGCGTTGTTTTGCCCGCCCCGTTTTGTCCCATCAAGGCCAAGAATTCGCCGTTCTCAACCTGCAAGGACACGCCCCTTAATGCTTCTACGCCGTTCGGGTAGGTGAAATGGATGTCGTTGACTTCGATCATGTGATCTTGAGCGCTCCCTTCAGCAAGGTTACCATTTCTTCTGAGGACAATGGGGGAGTGTTGCCTAGGTTGGCTCCGGTTTTTTGAAGGATTTGGTAGAGGCGTGTTGCTTTTGGGATGCCGACTCCGATTAGGCGTGTTTCCTCAGACCGCAAGATTTCGTGCGGATCCCCGTCTAGAACAGCTTTTCCTTCGTTCATTACGATTATGTGATCTGCATATCTGGCTGTCAAGTCAAGCCGATGTTCAACTAGTATCACTGTTAACCCTAGATTCTTGTTCAAGTGATGGATTACTTCGAATATTCTCTTTGCGCTTAACGGGTCGAGAAAAGAAGTTGGCTCATCTAGAACTATCACTTCAGGCTGCATCGCTAAGACGGAAGCTATTGCAACACGTTGTTGTTGCCCGCCTGAAAGCTCGTGGGGGGCTCTTTCTCTCAAGCCATAGATGCCTGTTAACTCAAGGGCCCAATCAACCTTCTTGCGGACTTCTTCCCTTGGGACTCCGAGGTTTTCAAGGCCGAAGGCTACGTCTTTTTCGACGGACAAAGCGAAGAGTTGGTTTTCTGGGTTTTGAAAAACAAGTCCAATGTGTTTTGCAAGTTCGTAAATAGGATGTTCCGTAATGTTTAGGCCGGCGACAAGCACCTCACCCTTCATTTCGCCTTGATAGAAGTGTGGGATCAGACCGTTGAAGCATCTGCAGAGCGTTGTTTTTCCACAACCGCTTGGTCCAGTAATTAGTGTGAATTCGCCTTTCTCTATGTTTATAGAAACGTCTTCAATTGAGCGTTTTGTCCCGCTTGGATATGTATATGAAAGGCCTTTTGTTTGGATCACTGCCATACAACGGATGCCTGCCCGACTTCAAGCGAGTCTTCGGTTCATTTAAGAGTAGCTACTTGAATATGGTTAGCGAGGTTTTCCTTCAAAAGCGATAGGCACTTCTTAAGTCCAATTTCGACGTCTCCTTCGCCGTTGACTCCAGCTGCAGTGGCGTGTCCTCCGCCCATGCCGTGGAGGTATTCGCCTAAGGGTTTCGCTATGTCTCTTCCCAAGTGTATTTTCGTTTCCTTGTGAAATTCTTGGGAGCTACGCAGGCTTATCTCGATTTTTCCGTTTTTTACTCCTGCGACGGCTGCAACATGGGCGCCCAGTTCGACGAGGGCTCTCGCCGCCGAAGCCTGGTAAGCGCTAACATGTGAAAGGGCAATTATCCATTCGTGAATGTTGAAGATTTTGGTTCTTCGGGAGGCTTTGAGTCGTGCTACCCGTTCGGAGAAGTCCATAGGTAGAGAGAGCATGGCTAGTGTCTCCTGTGCATTTACACCTGCGTCTATGAGCTCTGCGATGTTTTTCAGGGTCGTTGAGTTGGCTAGGACGAAGTGACGAGTGTCAAAAGATATGCCTAGAAACAACGCTCTTGCTTCGGTTTCGCCGGGTTTTATGTTCATCTGTTTGTAGAAGTTGTAGACGATTTCGCATGTGGATGAAAATTCTTCGTTCGTTATACAAATTTTTGCTAGCTGCTCGGTCTCGGGGTGACTTGCGTGGTGGTCGATGACTATGATGGGTGCTTTTGAGCTCTTTACCCTTTCAGACAGGTTATCTAGTTGTTGGATCGTGTTCGTATCAAGTAGCACTATTGCATTCGCTTTTTCTACATTGGGTTGCGATTTGATGTCTATTGGCAGATATTGAAGAAGATGCTTCGAGAGTCGACTTATTCCATGAGCTGCTCCAATCTCGACTTCAATTTTGGGGCATAGCTGTTTGAGCAGGCCTGTAAAGGCGTATGCTGAACAGATCGCGTCAGGGTCAGCATTGTGGTGGCATAGTGAGACAACAAATTTCGCATCTAATGCTTCCAGAAGGTTGGCTATTTCGGTGAAAGACACGTCAGTTCCCTCAAGTATTCTTCAGCTGAAGCAAATGCTTCTTTCACGGCTTCATCAGCAAGTCTCTTTACATTGAAACTTTCTGTGCGTGGTGAAAGCACAATGTCTATGTCGACCGTCAGTCTCAGGGGTTTCGTGCCCTCTGCTTCGGCGCTTATGTTCAGTGTTTCTATCTTTTTTGAAGAAACCTTTGACAATATGTGTTCTCTAGCTGCTGCTTCTGCGATCAAACACAATTGCTCGATTTGTTCGCTAGTTAACTCTCGTAAACCCAGCTCTTGCACGCTCTCACCGAAGATTTGTGTGTTATTAGGTGGGTGGAGAAACCGGGTTCAGGTCTTGTTGAAGTTTGGATTGGAGGTCTTTTAGTTGGCCTCGCAGACGTTCTTCTTGTTTTCCGAGAACGGTGACTCGAGTGTTCAATAGTTCTTTTCGTTCATTCAGCTCGGTTGTCACCTTTGCTTTTTCAGATCTAACCAACAATGAGCCTGTTGCCTTGTATATGACTGCGTCATCAGTCAGCTTTTGCAGTTCACTCAAGGCTTGGTCGGTCTCCATTAGTTCCAATTCTACCTGTTGCTTCTGCCCCAAGACCGATTGGAGTGTTTGTTGAAGCTGTTGAAGTCTAAGTAGGCGCTCTTGAACTTGGGGCGGAAGTGTTGAGATTTCATCACTCACCCTTAATCCTTCCGTCTGGAAGGCAATAAGCCAAGCTATTAATTAACATTTTCTAGGGACTGCAGAGCCCGCAATTCTTTCAAGTGGTACTATTTCGTTGATTTGGCAAAAACAAGTCGCATTATGCCTATTGTCCTTCCAGAACTTCGAAAACGTTCAAGATGGAGTTAATCCATCTCAGATAGGCATTCAGTGACGCACGCAAAGCAACACTATCACTGGCTTCGATCCTTAGAACCAGAAAACTGTTTTCTTTCTTCAAGATCGTTCGAGAGCGGTGGGTAGTAGGGTTGTTGACTTCTGGTTTCAAAGAGTTGAAGACCATTTGTAGATGTTTTTTTGAAAGAAACCTCAAACGTACTGTTGCCTTTGTCTTCATGTATTCGACTTCAAACCCTACTGGTAATCGTGAGGGCGGGATTTTGGGTCGATTTGAGAAGCAATTGGGAAATCAAGTGGTTTCGGGTTCTTCTGCTGATTCTGCCTTCACAGGTTCTTCGACCGGTAGTCCCTTGGCTGAGCGTTTTGCCACTATTCCAAGCTTTGTGACTGGCGTATAGGCGCCGCCTGTGAATGTGAAGTCGCATTTTCTGCACTTCCAAACGCCAACGCTTTCTCTCTTGACTCTAGGAAAGCCGCATTGGGGACACTTGTGGGGTTTCTTCATTTCCCCCATTACCTTAATGTAACGTTTTCTGACGGTGGAACCATAGCGAGGTCCTAGGCCCCGCGTCGGTCCAACTTTTTTCGTTCTTCCCATTGTGATTTTCACCAGTTCAGTTTCTTGCGTATTTCCTTGGCCTTTGTTTCAGCCATTTTCGCTGCTTCTAATACTTCGTTTGGTTCGAAGTATCCGCTTCCGCCTTTCTGTATTGCGCATATATGAGCATCCTCATCGATTGCCATTGATATCCTTGCATCCATCACCTGTTCTTCTTCCAGCAGTGGGTCGACAACAAGTTTGTTCCCGATCTTTGCAACAGTCACGGTTATAGGATGTCTTTTTATCGGAAGCTTTTCGTAGCCTGGTTTAATCTTGATTTCACCTTCTTTGATTTCATAGTTGGCCATTTTCGTGTTAAGCAGGGCAGCCATGGCAGCCAGTGCTGAGGCGTCTATAAGGTTTCCATCGTGGTTAAGAACATAGACATCCACGAAGACTATGAAGACTTTCTTTCCGGGTTCAATGACGAGTTTCTCTGTATCTATCGCTCTTGATTCTCTTATCCCCCTGTCGACAATTCTTGCAATCTCTATGGACTCCTCGCCTGGCGGCCCAGGTTCAAAAGCGGGTGAAGCTATTGGTGTGAGTTCCGCGTTTACTGTCAAGACGCCTTCATTGGGCGTGTCTGGAAACGGCTCACCCGTCTCTATTTTTATGCCAACCACTACCTCGGTCTTGCCCAGGAGTATCCTTGCAGAGCCTTCAGCGCGTTCGATTATGCCCTGTTCGATCTTCATTTCACGGTAGTCCGGCAAGTCTCTGCCGTCCAAACGTTTTTCCTTAGCGATTAACTCTGCAATCTGTTTCTGTTTTACACGTGTGATTATTTGCGCCATTATTCTTCAGCCTCCTCCTTGATTTCTTCGCTAATATTCATATACTTAGTCTTCAATGCCTCCTTTTGTATGGCGTAGATCTTCTTGCATCCTTCTAGGGCCATGTTAACGGCGGTCTCGAACTCTTCACGTGAGAGTATTCCGTCCATTTGTAGCAGTGTTACAGCGTTCAGGTTGGGCATTAGCGCCACTGGAACGTCTGCAGAGCCTACTTTATCTTCAGTGTCCATCAAGTCTAGCACTATTGTGTTCTCCACCTTGCCTGCTGCACATGCCACGACCAAGTCCCGCATGGGTATGCCTGAGTCAGCAAGAGCTAAGGCTGCGGCTGTTATGCTTGCGCATCGTGTTCCTCCGTCAGCTTGGAGTACTTCTATGAAAACGTCGACCATCGTGCGAGGGTAGTATTCCGTGAACACTGCGGGTTCGAGAGATTCTCTTATGACTTTCGAAAGTTCAATTTCTCTTCTTGAGGGTGCAGGTGATTTACGTTCTTGAACAGAGAATGGCGCCATGTGATATCGGCATTTTAGCACTGTTCTGTCTTGAAGTGCCAAGTGTTTAGGGTGCACTTCTCTTGGGCCGTACACGGCTGCCAGAATCTTGTTTTTTCCCTGTTCAATGTAAGCTGAACCGTCGGCGTTTGATATGACGCCTACTTCAAGTTTTACCGGCCTCAACTCGTCTGATTTTCTTCCATCCAGTCTTAGGCCTTTTTTATCGATTAACTTTTCAGGTTTATCATTCATTCCTTGTTTTCCTCCCTTTTTGTTTTTTCTTCTCGAAGCATCTGGGTGATGCGGTCTGTTAGACCGCTGGTGTGAGACTCCTGCTCAATCTTGAGGATGGCTCTCATGGCCAGCTGTTCGTCTTCCAGAGTTTTCCCTGTTATCAGCACGACGCCGTTGAGTCCGAGGATTATGTTGCATCCTGTTTCCTGCTTTATCATAGATATCATTGAGCCTTTTCTTCCGATCACGCGTGGAATCTTTGTTGGAGTGATTTTGACTATTTGTCCACGTGTGATTTTTCCTAATCCTGGCTCTGCGACAGTCAGCTGTGGGTCATGTGTCCTGTCGTAGGAGAATATTTTTGCTACGACGAGATCTCCTGCGTCAAGAACTTGGGGCAGATCATCTTTTTGAGGTTTGAATGGTCTGCTCAGAACGTCTGATGCTCTTAGAAGCGCTACGTATGGTGAGTTTATGTCTACGGTCCATCCGTTGAATCCAACTTCTGTGATTGTTCCTATGACTATGTCTCCTACTCTTGGAACGTAGAAGGCTTTTAGGGCTACTACGTTTACTCTCTTGGCTTCATACTCGACTATTCCAACTCGTGCTGCGTAGATTTTACCGTTTTCTATGAATGTGTTTTCTCCGGCGCTGTATTCGCCTTCCGCGATCAGATCTCCAGGAGTCACAAGCTGTCTTGCTTCTAAAAATACTGGCATTTTTTACACCTAACCATTCATAAAAACTTCTATTGATTTAGTTTTGCTTCCCCGCTTCCTTTGGTTATTTCACCGAGTTTTTCTAGGAACGGGGCATAGGATCCTGCGGGCAATTCCAAAATTCCGTGCCACGAGCCGTCTGCACGCCATTCTTCGCGTTTGATCGTTCCGAAGCCCTTGATTGATCCGTAGGCTTTCGCTGAGTATGCTGCTGGTATTGTGACGCTTAGTGATATTTGCTCCATTTTGAGCGGCAGAATAACTCGCAACGCTTTGACTATTTCTTTTGCCTGTTCTTCCACGGGTTTGAAGGGGTCTATTGAGTAACGGATCTGTTCCATGGCGTTTTCTATGCGTGCCGGTGGATGTGGAAGGTTTGTCTTCGGGTCAACGCTTTGTCTAACTATGAAGTCGATGATTTGCTTTCTTTTGTCTTCGATCATTTTTCTTCTCTGTTCTGTTGTCAGCTGCAGTGTTCCTTTGGTGAGTATTGTTTCCGCTATTTTCAATGGATCGGTGGTGCCGAAAGCTTTGCGTAGGTTTTCCTCTGAGGCTTTTGTGCCTTTGTCTGCGTCTGAAAATATGGTTTCAGCGGCCAAGACTTCGGTTATTGCAGACGTCTTTCCTACGCGGTAATCTAGGGCCTTCTGGGGCTTGACAAGAACTTCAAAGTGTTCGTTGTCTTTTGTCATGCGAGCAACGGTGTACTTATCACTCATCGACGTGTCACTTGCCCACGCCTAGGTCCTTCACGATTGCCTCGACTTTTTCGTCGCTTAAAATCTCCATTTTTTGGGTTTCAGATGGGATTGCTGCCACTTTGATTCTTGTCGGTAGCTGTCTAGCTTCTAGAGCTTTTGTCAGGCATTTCACAGCAAGCTTTGTGGTTTCTTTGAGTCCCATCTCTTCCTTGTACTCTTCTTTCAGTATGTTGAACACTGTTTCTTTTCCGGCTCCTTCTGTTCTGGCCTTGTATCCTCTGTAAGTTCCGCTTGGGTGGGTTCCGAACACGCGGTTTCCTGTCTTGTCGACTCCTGCAAAGATCATGGAGACTCCGAAGGGTCTTACGCCAGCGTGTTGTGTGTAGAGCTGTTTTATGTCGCATATTCTCTTGGTTACAACTTCGGTGTCAATCGGTTCGTCGTACGTCAGTTTGTTGGATTGGGCGTAGACCCTTGCTTGGTCTATGAGTATACGTGCGTCTGAGCTTAGGCCTACTATGGCTGCGCCCACATGGTCGTCTATCTTGAAGATTTTCCATGAGTATTCTGATTCTTCAAGGGGGTCTACAGTCTCTTCTGCTCCGATAACAACTCCCCCTGTACAACTAATGGCCAAGATCGTGGCTCCACGGTTGACCAATTCCATTGCGTATTCAACTTGAAAAAGCCGGCCGTCTGGTGAAAAAACGGTTATGGCACGGTCGTATGCGCCTGGTGCTGCAAACACAGACATTTATTCATTCCTCACAGTGTATCCTAATGTTTTGCAGTGTCTCATATGACAACTACACTAAAAACCTTTCCTATTTAAATCTCGATTTTAGTTTAGGTCGCTACTTCCGTTTTCGAAGCCCACTTCTACGAGTTTTACGGCTTCCTCGGCGTCTTTAGCACTTTCACGTGGTATTCGTCGGCCACACTTTCTGCGAACAGGGCCCTTTTCGATCCTAATTTAGACGAGCGTGTTCCTGATGTTCTTGTGGCCGAGCAGTTTCATAACATGCACAATGTCTTTGGTTTTGTGGTATTCCATTGTTCCTTTCCAATGGCGAAACGTGTGGAACGTTATCTGTAGGGGACGTGGGTTTCTTGTGAGGCCTGGTATTCTTTTTCTACTGTTTTCGAATATTCTGGCTGTGGTTCTCAACTGTGTCCCAACGAAGACGCTTTTGGATTTGTTCGGTAGGGCTGTGTGCCTTTCTATCAGTCTTTTGGAGACCTTGGTGATTCTTGGATTGCCGTGCTTTTCCGGTTTAATTCTGATAGTGTTGTTGATGGTGTCGATGTCTGTCCATTCGAGGTTCCACGTTTCTCCAGAGCGTGCAGCGCGCGCTATGCGTTGTCGATCGTTGAAAAGAATTTATCTACGCACTTCAATGTATTGGGTTATGGGCTGTGATCCAAAGTAGGTTAATCTAATGGGTGTCAGCCAAGAGGAAAAGGCGTACAGATGGTTTGAGGCAGCAAAACTATACGAGCAAGAATTAGAATCTGGCTCAGCGTCTGGTATTGTTGCTGCCGAGTCTTGGCAGAAAATTGGTTTCTGTTATGATCTCGCTTCTAGGCAGGCCAAGAATACCGAAGACTTCAAAACACTCAGGCAGCTGGCTGTTGAAGCCTACGAAAAGGCTGCTGGCTTCTTCAGTGAAGAAAGCATGATAGAACACAGAGGGAAAAGAGAAACGTGTCTTGCCATTGCCGAGTACTTGCGTTCATGGCTCGTGTCTGACCCTTCGGAAAGGGCAAAGACGCTTGACAAGTGCCGTGACCTTGCGAAAAGGGCCATGCAGGTCTTCAAAACTGCGGGAAACGACCTTTGTTACGGTCAAACTGCCAGTCTTTTAACGGCATGCCTCTACGAACGTAGCCACGCCGAGTCTAACGGGAAAGAGAAGAGCGAGATTGCACTGGAAGGAATGGACAATGCAAATGATGCGATCCAGGTTTTGTCCAAGCTTGACAGCAAAGAAGAGCTTCTTCTCGCATTTTCCTTGGCTAGCATCCAGGCTTGGTATGTCTCGAATCTCAGTGAAAAGGAAGAAGACAGGAAGAACATGGCCAGCAAATCCGTCAGCTACGGAGAAAGCGCCATAGCGCTTTCGAAGGAGGTCGATAACCTCTATTCTAAGGCAATGTCGCGCTACGCAGCGGTCTATTCAAATCTTTACTTCACAAACAACAGCGAAGCTTCATTGGAATATGCAAAGGAAATGGTGGAGCAAGCATCTATTGTGCAAGACAACTACCTTAGAGGTGTTGCGTCATATCTGCTCGCCGATGTGACAGACATGAAGGTTCTAGGCGAAGCAGACCCGGACAAAAGGAAACAGCAATATGGAGAGATAGTTAGATATTCCGAAGACAGCATACGCTATTTCAATCTGGTTTTTCAAGATTCATTTCTCGCCGATACTTACCTGCTCCTTGCACAGACACACTCTGCTTTAGCGTCAGATTTTGCAGTGAACCTCTCGGAGAAACGCATTTATTCCAATAAGGCTGTAGAAATCGGAAAAAAAGGTCTGGAGCACGCAATTCGTTCAGGGTCCCCAGAGGCAATGATCACCACTCTTCATGGCCTAAGCAAAGCGTATTATTATCACTCAAATCTTGAACCCAGAAGAGACGATAAACATGAATTGTTAAGGGAAGCCTTGGATTACAGAAACGAATATATCAAAACCGCAAAAAACTCTTTTCCATCAAATACTTGGGTTCTCGGCGTGGGCGAGGTCTATGTTGCCCAAATAGAGACAGATCTATCGAGACTGGAAAGAGATGAACAAGGCAAAATCGCCCTCATCACAAAGGCTATCTCTCATATGGAAGACGGAGTTCTCAACTGCAAAAGCTGGATTACTTCCCGTGCAGTTCCTTCATTTGTCGCCATCTTGGCTGAATATGAATACAGCCTCGGCGGAATTCTCGATGAAGGCTATCTGTTAACCACCAAAAACACGGATCTGACAAGAGCCAATGAGGTCTACATAGAGGCCGCAGAAAACTTCAAAAAAGTGGGTCTGCCGAGCCGAGTTGCTGAATCTTACTGGAACATTGCTAAGAACCAAGACCGCTTGGGTAAACACCATGCTGCCGCCGAGAGTTTTAGAAACGCCCTCGCAGAGTACAAGAGCGCAGCCGCAAGAATTCCGTATTTCGCAGACTTCTATCTAGACTATTGTACCTACATGATGGCGTGGAGTGAGGTTGAGAACGCCAAACTCGCCCACGACCATGAAGAATACACTGATGCAATGAAGGACTATGAGAAGACGGCGAACCTTCTCAAGTCATCGAAGCGGTGGAACTACCTGTCCCCGAATTTTCTCGCATGGTCAGTCTTGGAACAAGCGGAAAGCCTAAGCAGAAAGGAAAACAGCACTGAGTCAATTGAAGCCTTCAAGAAAGCCGCGGAGCTTTTCAGGGAGGCCAAAGAAGCTTTTGGAAAGGAAATCGATAAGATTCAGAACTTGGATGAGAAGGAAAAGGCAATCGAACTCGACAATGCCTCTGCACGGAGAAGAGACTACTGCCTTGCAAGAGTGAATGTTGAAGAGGCGCGAATATACGACCGAAAGGGAGACTACTTAGAGAGCGCCGAAAAATATGATATGGCTGCTTGTGAGTTCGAAAAAATACTGGCGGAGACGGAGGCTGAAGCTGATCGAAACGAGATAAAGCCGATTGCTTACATGTGCCGTGCATGGCAAAAAACGAAAACCGCGGATGGTACGGATTCGCCAGAGCTTTACGACGAAGCTTCAGAAATGTTCCTAAAAGTGAAAGAATTCAGCACAAGAAACAAGCCAATACTGCTAGCCTCGGGCAACAGCGTCTTCTGCAAGGCGTTGAAATTCGGCGCAATGTTCGGGGCAACTGGTGACAAAAATGATTTTTCGAAGGCAAAGCAGTTTCTTGCGAGTGCGGCGAGTTACTACTCGAAGGCGGGTTTTGAGAACGCGTCTTTGTGGACGGGTGCCACGGAGTTTCTGTTTGATGCATATAATTACACGCTCAGCGCCGAGGTGGAAACTGACCCGGAGAAGAGGATGAAAACATATCTTCTCGCAGAAAAGTGTCTTGAACGATCAGGTGGACTCTACGAGGCAGCAGGGTATGTTGGCAAGAGAGATGAGGTTTTCAAAACTCTAGAGAAAGTCAAGGAGAAACGGAAGTTTGTGTTATCCTTGGGCGAGTTATTGGCGGTTCCGATCGACGCGTCGAGCACTAGCTTCATCTCGGCGCCCGGTTTGACTGTGGAGGAACCCGTTGGCTTGCTGAGGTTTAAAGGTGCGTTGTTGCAAGCAAGCCTGATTGTCCATAAGCGGGAGGTCGTAGCTGGTGAGAAACTGGCTCTGGAAATTCATGTTGCCAATCTTGGAAAGGCTCCTGCGTTTCTTACGGAAGTAAAAGAGATCGTTCCAGAGGGGTTTGATCTGATAGAAAAACCGGAGAAGTGCACGGTCAGTGACGGGTCTTTTGCCATGAAAGGGAGAAAGCTGGGTGCTCTTGAAACAGACGAAATGAAGTTGATGTTGAAAGCTAGGAAAAAAGGAGTGTTCATTTTCACGCCACGAATTGGGTACATGGATGAGTCTGGAGAAAACAAGTCATTTGAGCTTGAAAAGGTGACGATTGACGTGAAGGAATTAGGAATTAGAGGTTGGCTAAAAGGCTCAGGTTAAACTGTAGCGCGCGCTGAAGAAGCAAGTGATAGAGAGACAGCTTCGAAAACTTCTAAAAATAGCATATATACTATCTTAATTGACAAGCGACGTTATTCAAAATCTCTGCGTGCTTGGAGAGTAGTATATAGACTAATTCGTCGACCCCCCTCCCACCCCTCCGGTAACTTCTATCTATCGATGCAAACTCAAAATCGTCAATTGACTTGCACTGCTACGATCTGGGGTTTAGAACAAATACGGGAATAGGTTGCTTTGATTTGTTTTGTGCGTTACTTTAGCGCGCGCAAGTCGAGCAGCAAGCCAAGCACATTGTCAATGAGAAAACGTTCATCAATGATTGCTCCGAGGCGACGGTTTATTCCCTTGCAGGGCAAAAGTTTCAGCACAAATCTGTCTGAACTGGTCTTTTCAATGTGGAAAGGGTAAAGTCTGCACAGTGCGGGTCGGTAAGGGTAAACCGTGCATTCATAGAATTGTTTCTGTGAGTCAAATTTGAGGAACACACATGAACCTGAAACCATGTTTTTTAGGCACCCATTGGTTGCATCTAGAAACTCGGCTCTGGTTAAGCCCGCCTTTTTCAAGTGTTCAACATCCTTTGAGGAGAGTCTGGGTCCACCCAGTTTGCAGCAAAAGGTGGCGCAACGTTGGCATTTGAACCGAAGATTATTGCCAAATAGCGCTATGTGTTTGACGTTACCAGTCTCGGGTTCAATGCTTATCTCTGCTATCTTTGCATTTGAATCCATCGCGTGCGGACTCCGCAATGTCTTATGAGGCTTTCCTATTTTAAGACGTGCGATATGCACTTGTAACTCTCTGAGTTGTAATCCTTCTCTACACCTACTTTGCGCGCGCGCTCTGCATATCTGAGCAGTGCATCAACAATGTAATAGACTTCTGAAGTTGTTCCAGAGATAGAAACTCTTTGACTGGGAAGATAGTAGCCTTCCACTGTCATCTCTTTCTTGCCTTCTTTGTAAGTATGTGGTCTGTCGAATTTCTTCCATGAGCCGCGCGCTTGTCTCTGAATCAACGTTGATACTTGAGAGAAAGGAACCTATCAAGAAAAGTATTCTGCGCATCGGCGCTTGTTGCGGTTCTGACAAGTACGTTTTTCACGACTTTAACTGTCTTAAGCGTAGATGCGTGGAGTAATGGCGGATTCTCTGCCTTGTTCTTGAAAAGAAGAGTGGGAGCAACAGGTTTTGTCAGCTAGTGAACATTGGACCAAGCCCAGCCTGGACCCGAAGCTAAGAATGTGTCACCAGTAGTTAATGACCCGGCTACGCTGTTACCAGAGGCGCTTTTGGGGAGGTCCTTTTTGTAGAAGTAAAGTTCGACGTAGTTTTCCGCAAGAACAATTTTGTATGGAGTAACGGTATAGATATTACCTTTATCATCCCACCATGTGGCTACAATCGTAGCTGCATTTACAGTTAAGCCAGAGAAATGGCCGTTTGTAGTATCGTACGTTTCGAAATACCAAGTAGTATTTTTTTTTCCTTTCATGTTATTCATTAGCGTTGGACCGTATCCCGTTGCAGCTACGGTGGCAATGGATGCAAGCGCCACTATTGATACTGTTAGAAACGTTGCTAAGATGTGCCTGCTCTTCATTTTCGATTTTCACCTCCTTCCAGATTTTCGTTAACTTTCTATGAGTGCTGATCTGCGCGTGTCTAAGGACTATCTTAGGCCAATTATTACTATTTTTGAAGTGCCATCGTCGAGCACGACTTTGATTTGCCATGTTCCTTTTGATAGCGATTTCGTGCCCAAGTTGAATATATACTGGTTACTTATTGGATCGTAACGGAACAAATTGCCTTTTGTGGCTGCTGATGTTGAAACTGCTTCCGCATCAGTTCCTATTACATTGTTGGCAACTCTAGCCACCTCGACTCTGGCTATTGCAGTGCTGATGAAGCTGCCTCGGAAGTCTCTCAGTTGGAACTTTACGGGTATCGTGCTTCCAAGTTTGAATGTGCTGCTGCCGTCATTGTTGATGGGTTGAAGGAATCCACTAAAGTAGTAACCGACATTCACTATGTTTGCCACATTAACCGCTCCCAAGGGGTTTTCGGGGTCGGCCATGTTTATCACCTGAACTACTGCTGTTCCCTGCGGGTAAGCTGTTGCGAAGGCAAAGCCCGCGAAATCTGTGTCCACTTTTCCAAATCCCGTGACGTCTGGAAGGTTTTCTCCGATGCCGATTCCTGGGTCGATCTGCATGAAGAATGGAGCATCAAAGCTGGTTGTGGCTAATATGCTACCGTCTGAGGCTACGAATCTGAGCGCAAAATCCCCGGGTGGCAACGTGTCAGGCGTTCCCTGCTGCAGATGGTACCAATTAAGGGGAAATTCAACCGTGCCGTCTTTGTAGATTATGCCGTTGACCAGTAAGATTTCAGGGTCATTCTTGACTTTAGTGGTATTACGGAATAAATATTCGTACGTGCTGGTGGTGTTTACCCAAGTGATTCCGGTTGTTTTGTATGGTGCTAAACCCATGAAGTCGTAGCCTGTGCGCCACTCATTCGTCGCAGCGTTGAATCCGTTGCAGGTCTTTCCGGGATTGTCCGTTAGATACTGTTCCGGCACTCCGTAGTACAAGTTAAAGGTGTGTGCAAGTTCGTGGGCTGCAGCAGTGTAGTAGCCGTCCATCACCACCACGCCTCTTGTGCCTGGGCCGAAACTGACTCCTACGGCAACGTTCCCCTTCGCGTCAGTTGCCCCATGATATGCGAAATAATTCTTGTAGCTGCCCCCCACCGTGGTGTTGGGCCCGATTCCGATGCCGACTGCGACGCTGTTAGGAAATTTCAGTTTGGCTAGTTGAGCTAGCCACTGACAATCTTTTAGTATGCCTAGAAAAGAGCCGCGGGTTGATTGATTACCGGGTAAATTCTTATAGGCCGTGTCGACTGTTAACTTTGGAACAGGATACGTTGCATTTATGAAACCAGTAGCATTCCCTACCATATTGGTGTAAGCTGCCAGGGGTTCCGTACCATAGTCGCCCGTCCTATTCAGGCAAGCGTAGTACAAAGCCAATTCAGACGTATCTTTCACCGTGACCAACGAAAAACCATCGATCGGATCCAAATCTATCCATGGCCCCGTTAGATACTGCGCATAACTAATGGCGCATGTAATTTCATAATTCCCGATGCTACCTGGTGCATTCGGGTAGAATATTATCATGTTATTTTGTGCTAGCCCCGTAATCGTTTTTGAAAGAGGATTGAAAAGACCCAAAGGAGTGGCGCTTACAGAAACATTGACATAATAATCGTCTGGTACAGGGCCTTCGTAGACTGTACGGACATCGCTGAGGTTAACGAATATCACGGTAGGCTTATCTTTCACAAGATCTATGCTGCCATCTATGTTTATGTCGGGGCTCATCGCAGCTTGAACGGGTATAGGAACCCGACAAGGGAGGTTGTAAGTCCATTTAACAGAAGGATAAGGATCAGTCGCAGTTGCTTGTTTTACCAATGCTTCCTTAGGAATTTCAGCATTCCTGAACTCCACCGATATTGTGTCATCCGGAGCTAAGCTCACAAGCGTCGTATCCATGAGATTCTCGGTAATCGTGGGGACTACGGTGCCATTCACGATTATGCTTGTGTCATAACCAAGTTTTTGATGCTGAGCTATTAAGAACTCCCTAGTCACAAGGGTCTCTGCGCTTATAGTAAGTGGCTCCGTCATGTCAAGCGTAATCGGGCCGCTAGCCGCCTGATATTCCCAAGCCACGATGCCAGGTGAGTGATAGAGCATTTGAGCCGTTATGGCCCAGTCGGTCGATTGTAGTCCACTCAGGATACAGCCATCTGATGAATTGCCATCATCCCAATAGCCAAGTGCGACTCCTCCCCCCCTGGGACCAAAATCTCCCGGGTCATCGCTTAAGGTCAGGTCTGTCCCTACGGGTAATCCTTGTAGACTCATGTTCATGATGTAGTTGATTGGCCCTAAATGCACATTGTGATGTATTATGAGGCTTAGAGCACCGGTTGATGTGTCTTCGTAGAGATATATTTTGCTTTTCCCGTATTCCATGTAGGGAGCATGGCCACTTCGCTCAGTTTCATTGTAGCCGTAAAAGTCCACTGCAGACGTATCCCCGTGGATCGGCTCCACTGGCGTCGTGACACCGCCTTGTGTAATTGAAAACACCCGCATAGGTTCAGCGTAGTTCATTTGAAAATTCCCGCCTCCGGCAGCCGGGAGCGTAAGGTACGCCACTACGGGTGTGTTTATGTCTTTGATCATGTAATTCCAATCATCCGGAGGAGGCGTGCCATTAACCACATTAGAAACATTTATAAAAAAAAGAGCTGCTTGAACCTGTAAAACTGACGTGAATGATACCGAAAGTGCGGCTACGAGTATCAACGTAGCTCTTTTTTGTAATGTACTCTTCATCATCCCCGCCATTCCTTCACTTTAAAATACAGCACGTGCGCAATCTTAAAATAGTAATCTCCATAGTTGAAGTATAAGTATGTTATGGTATCATCATATAGAACTATTATATAGCGCGCGCTGACCAAGAACGCAAGAGTGGCGAGATTCCTATCTTGACAAACATCATCACAAACATCTTTTTCTAGTAGCTTTATTGACCAGCCGATATCTTCTTGCGTCCTGTCGCGCGCGCGTTGATGAATAGCCAGATGCCTTGGTTAACACATCTTGGAAAGTTCCAAAAAACTTGAACCTACTCTTTATTTTGTCATAAATCTCTGAAAGCTTTTGGTCTAGTTTTTCTCTTTTTTCTGGTGAGCATTGCTGGAAAGTGAATCTGGTCTGAGACACAAAAGAGAGTTGTTTTGTGATTGTATAAGATTTGCCATGTTCTTCTCAAGCGTGGTCATGTTTGAACCCTAGAACCTAACTTGTCAAGCTCCTCCATCAGCTCATTCTTTCTTCTGTTGGCTGCCGCGTTCCCATAAATGCCCGAAACGCCACCTAATAACCCGATAATTGCCACGGCAAGAGTAACTAATCCTTGGTTCAGAACAAAATATAGACCAGAAAACGCAACGAAAAGTATGAATCCAACAACGCTAAAAACATACATGAACCTTGCATTGTTTCGTTCTTTTCTGATTCTCTCTTGAAGAACTTCTATCTTTGCCTGTTCAGACATGATACCGCCGATTTCCTTTTCCAGTAGATCCCTATTTTGATTTTTGGTCGTTTGGTTTTGGGGGGTAAAGTTCTATCCAAAACTCAAGTGGGTTATTGCTTCTTTTAAGCCAGTTTTGTGATTTTTGCGGAAAAGTTATAGCTGAACCAGTTCTATCAAACTCTGGTGGTGTTCATAATTGCTTGAAGGCAAGAATGTGAATCTGAGGGTCATGGAAAAAGACGATTTGCCACTTTTTGTAGAATGGGCTAACAAGCCTGAGGTCTTTGGTGAATACAACCCTCTGCATCAAATGTCCAGAGCAGAGGCAGAGAAGATTTTTGATAATCCCAATGAAATGAAGCTCTTCATCATAGAGAAGAAAGACGGTGGCAAAATCGGTTTTGTAACCCATTTTTACGTCCTACATATTGCAGGCAAGCAACTGGAGATAGGTTACAGTTTAGTGCCGAGTGAGAGGGGAAAAGGCTACTGCACCGAAGCCGTCAAGATTATGGTGGATTACCTGTTTCTATCTAAAGACACAATGCGTATTCAAGCTCAAACTGACCCTCGAAATATAGCCTCTCAGAAAGCCCTTGAAAAAGTTGGGTTCAAAAAGGAAGGAACACTTCGCAAAAACTTCTTCATGCGAGGAGAATGGAGAGATGCCTGTATCTACAGTATCCTTAAAGAAGAATGGAAAGAACCAAAAATATTGACAAAGTTCTTGAGATAAACTACAGAGTAGGGTATTAGTCTTTTTTCCCTGATTTCGGTATTCCTATCCATCTTGGAGTTCTATTCATGTATTCTCGGTATGCGTTTCCATACTTTTGGAGGCAAGAACGTTCTTCGGAAACTACGACAATATGGAATAGAATTATGAATACTGCGGTAAGTAGCAGAAAAACCCAAGAAACACATGCGATGCCTGTACCGCCGAAAATCAAGAACATGCCAAAGTACCCAGGGTTTCTCGAAAAACGGTAGACCCCCTTGGTGACAGGCTTGTCCACTGCAGTAGTAAAAAAATCTAGCATTGCTATAGTCTCGATAATCGCTCCCAGCAAATAGATGAGGAATCCAGCAAAGAACCAGACTGTGCCCAGTTTAAGCGGCAAGAAGATACTATAAGCAATTAGAGCAAATAATAGAAAGTATGTGATACTCGAGATTTTTTTCTCAGTCTCGTTGAGCGGCATGTCAGTAGCAGTACCCTCTTTCTCGGATTTGCTTTGGCTTCCGAGTTTCTCCAATATTTTTTTGTCAATTAGCCACCCCGATAATAGATAAGGCAATACGGCGGAAAATATCACATAAAGCATAAAAATCCAAGCATTCCATAAGCCCAACTCAAAAGCTGGAATAAGCGACATAATTCTCTTTATGTCGGCTTTATCTTAAAGCTTTACATCATAGTTAGCTTTTCGTTCCAAGACCAATCGTATACAAGCCTTAGAAGTAACTTCTATCAGTCTTTTTAAGCCAGTTTGACTCTGTTTTCCATTAGAAGAAAACGGTCATGTGAAGACGGACTTCGGGAGACATCTCCCCCAGTTTAACGAAAAACCTTTTCCATCAAAGATCCAGTTTGGTTTAACCGTGGCCTGCGGTACACTAGTAGTTCGGTATGAATCCTAGGCTAATCCATAACAGTCCTGCCGCAGTCTTTTTGGACGCTTTTTCAGGGCCCATACAGCCTACCCCCCGTCGTTTTTCAACATATTCTCTTCGAGTCGGTTGTCTAACCATTATGCTAGCAGGTGGTTGCTCAAACCTTAACTCAACGCGCGCGCTAAACAAATCAGATCACCTGACAGTCAATTGTCTCACTAAGCTGATTGACATTTTCGATTCCTAAAACGCTAAATCATAGCGTGCTACTATGCCTTTTGTGAAATCCAATTTGGCGAATAGTCTAAAGATAACGACTTTGGCTGAAAACTCAGCAATGTCGCATCTTCTCGGTCAGTGGGGGCTATCCTTTCTTCTGGAATTAGTTGACGGAAAAGGCGCTAAGAGAAAAATCATTTTTGACACAGGAATAGCCAAACGTGCATTGCTGCAGAACATCAAGAGTCTGAAGGTTGACCTGAGCGATGTGGACTGTATTGTTTTGAGCCATGGACATTTAGATCATACTGCTGCTACAGCGGAAATTGTGAAGGCAGCCGGAGGCGTGAAAGTGTATGGGCATCCGCACACGTTTTTGTCACGTTTCCGCGTGGACAAGTCCGGAAAAAAGCGGCAACTGGGCGTCCCGAAAGGTGAAGGCTTGGCCGAGATTGAGAAGGTCGGAGGCAAAGTCGTGTTGACTTCCAAGCCAACAGAAGTAGTGCCTGGGCTATGGACTACAGGGCAGATTAAAAGGGCAACGAGTTTCGAACGTGCGCTTCCACTTTCCAAGAAGGAGAGGGCGGTCATTCGGGTTCACAACGAAGAGGTTGATGACGAGATTCTTGACGATCAGGCTTTGTGGGCGCTTGTTGAGGGCGTAGGACCCTATGTGGTTACCGGTTGTGCTCACTCAGGGGTGATAAATACGCTGTTGCATGTTCAAAAGATCGGACAGTTAAGAGATATCTATGGTGTAATCGGCGGCACGCACCTTGTTGGACGGTCTGAGGATTATCTTCAACAGACGATTCGGAAGCTGAAACAGTTCGAGTTGAAACTGATTTCGCCTTGCCACTGTACGGCGTTCAAAGCCATGGCAAAACTTTGGTCGGCTTTCCCCCATGCATTTGTTTACAATTTCAGTGGAAGAACAATTGAAGCTGGTAAGGAGTCGAAACCCCGCATCATCTAAAGGGAATATTGAAAAGATATTGTTCAGGCCAGACGTCTTTGTCTGTTCTTTTTGCGGTTTGCGCGCGCCTTTCACTTTAGCGGTGGCAATGCTTTCTTCACGGCCTTCACAACTGTCAACGCTAGGACAATTGAGATCCCTGCTTGCACGAACAAGTCCCTTGCGTAAGAGACAGCGGCCAACGCTAATCCCTTGACATAAACGTTGACCACAAAGTAAGTTGTAGCCATTAGAAAACCCCCTATTGCGCAACTAACAACCTGAAGTGTAAACGGCTTGTTTTTCGCTAAACCTGGAACCAGCCCTTCTAGCCAGTGAGCTGGAATTGACACAAACCATCGTGGATATCCCGTAAAGAGATCGACTGCAACGGCACCGATTGCTCCTGCAAAACTTCCAACCTTGTAACCGAAAAGCAGTGCTGCAGCAAAAACGACAAAATCACCAATGTGAGTGTAACCCCCAGTAGGGGATGGAATGACCAACAACAAGATAGCTGCTGCATATGCAGCGGAAAGAACAGCTGTTAGGGCGACCTCTTTCGTGGCTTGTGTCGTTTTCACCTGTCTCATCCTCCACCGCTTCAGCACCATATTACCTAAACCCTGCAATCATGACTTTGTTGTCTACGCGCATGAAGTGCGCGCAAAGGCTAGATTATGCTAAACACTCGCTTTTATCTCCCCTTTGAAAATTCGGTAGCACCTCTCTGAGCAGAAGCCTTGAAAATCATTGTCTGGCACAAACAGTCTCCCGCAAGTTTTGCACTTTCGCTTAGCACGCGCGCTGAGCGGCAAGACTTCATCAGGTTTCCCACAACATTCTTCACTCATAGAAATCATCTACTATAGTGTTCCTCTGTAGTAATGTGTAGATGGACAGCCAACGCATTTGTTGTTCTGATATCGAGAGCAAGGCCTGCAATCGACATTGCAGGGTGTAACGCCTTTGTCCTTGTGAGTGAGGTGTTCTCTGACCGGAAGAAATGGAGAGAAGTAAATGTCACTGATAGGATAGAACTCTGACCTGCGTATTCCTTCACTGCTTCTTAGAGAACATTTCTCGACAGATATGCTTTCAAGAGTACCCTTATCTTCAGCGATAACTAGGGCAATGAGATTGTAGCCTCCCATGGTCTTGAAGATATTGATAACTCTTGGGCAGTCCCTAAAACGGTCGAGCAGATTCTGCATGGTCTCGGCGTTTTCCATTTCCAGCATGACGATTGCTGGAGACAGTTTGAAAGAAGATGAATTGAGTAGAGCTGACACTTGGATGCAGTTCTGATCCTTGAGTTTCTGTAATCTCTTCTTGACTCCCATGCTTGTGAATCCGATGTTTTTGGCCAATTCCCGCAGTGTTGTTCGCCCATCTGACTGGAGCTTCGACACGATTTTTCGATCGACTTCATCCATATGCTGCACCATGTTTATTTTCTAAACACAACGTATTAATATGGTTTATGTATTAAACTACGTTTCTGGCTATCGTAGAGAGCGGTAACTTAACGCAACGAGAAGATGAATCATGACTCAGGAATGCAATCAGAAGTCTGATTCTGGTTCAAAATCCACCGAACATACTAATCTTGAGAGAGAGAAGAGCGAAGAATCACAGAGGCTGAAATTGCAGATCAGTAGGATCAAACATAAGATTGCAGTCATAAGCGGCAAAGGAGGCGTAGGCAAGAGCACTGTAACGGTAAATCTGGCGATGGCTTTTGCAATGCACGGATATGCTAACAATGTCGCCATCCTTGACGCCGACATAACTGGCCCCTGCGTGCCGAAAATGCTCGGCTTGCACGGGCAGAGGCTTCAAGTCAGTCCTGCAGGCATCTTTCCCGCATCAGGTCTTATGGGAATCAAAGTGGTGTCCATGGACTTCCTGCTTCCGAGCGAAGAATCACCAGTCATTTGGCGCGGTCCCCTAAAGATGAAGGCGATCAGCCAGTTCTTATCGGACATCGTCTGGGGAGAACTCGAATTCCTCTTTATAGACCTCCCTCCGGGAACAGGCGACGAGCCGCTAAGTATCATGCAGCTTATCCCCGAGATGGATGGAGTGGTAATAGTCACCATCGCCTCAGAGGTTTCACAGATCGTGGTCAAGAAGGCTGTGACCTTCTCTAGGAAGCTGGACATTCCCGTCATTGGCGTTATCGAAAACATGAGCGGATTCATCTGCCCAAAATGCGGAACGGAAACTAACATCTTCAAAGTTGGTGGTGGACAGAAAATAGCAGAAGATCTGTCTGTTCCGTTCCTGGGAAGCATCCCAATAGACCCTGAGATTTGTCGAGACTGTGATAACGGAATGCCCTTCATAATCGAACACGCAGATTCTCCTGCGACAAAGGCTTTCACAGAAATCGTCAAGCGAATTGAGCACTTTTTGAAGCAAAGAGAGCAGTTAGAAAGGCCGCCTAAGCCGAGTGTACTTGAACGGGGAGCTGAGTAATGAGTACAAAGACGATTACCATAAACCCAATCACCCGTCTCGAAGGTCATGGCAAGATAGAAATTTTCTTGAACAAAGATGGAAACGTAGAAAACGCTTATTTTCAAGTTCCCGAACTCAGAGGATTTGAAAAATTTTGTGAACGAAGAAAAGCCGAAGATATGCCCATCATAACTACGAGGATCTGTGGCGTCTGCCCCGTCGCCCATCATTTTGCTTCGACGAAGGCCCTAGACATGGCGTTCAACGTCGAACCTCCGTCAGTAGCCAAGAAGCTCAGGGAACTCATGTACGCTGGATATATAATTTACGACCATACGTTACACTTCTACTATCTTGGCGGGCCGGACTTCATCGTTGGACCAGACGCTCCTCCTGAGAAGAGGAACATACTAGGAGTCATCGAAAAGGCCGGAATGGACGTGGTCAAAGAGGTCATCAAACACCGAGCCTATGGACAACAGATCACCGCGATTCTAGGCGGAAAAGCTACTCATCCAGTGTGCGGGCTGCCAGGCGGCATCTCGAAGCCGTTGAGCGAAGACAACAGGCAGGAAATCGAGAAGATGGCAGCCTCCTGCTTAGAGTTTGCAAAGCTCACTCTGAAGATATTCCACGTCATCGTTCTGGGAAACCCGAAGTACGTTGATATGATTAAGAGCGACGCGTACACGATGAAGACCTACTACATGGGTCTAGTAGATGAGAACAACAAGGTCAACTTTTACGATGGCAAGATCCGAGTCGTATATCCCAGTGGCGGCGAATTCCTGAAATTTGAGCCCAAGGACTACCTGACCCACATCGGGGAGCACGTTGAGGAGTGGACCTACGCGAAGTTACCGTTTCTGAAGAAGGTTGGGTGGAAAGGCTTTATCGGCGGATCAGACAGTGGCATTTATCGCGTTGGGCCCCTCGGAAGACTGAACGCTTCAGAGGGGATGGCGACGCCACTTGCGCAAGAAGAATATGAGGTAATGTACAAGACTCTCGGCGGCAAACCGGCGCACGGCACTCTAGCATTCCACTGGGCGAGGTTGATTGAGCTGCTCTACGCCACCGAGCGGGCGCTTGAGCTCGTAAGAGATCCCGAGATAACGAGCACGAACGTGCGAAACAAGCCGGGCGAGCCAGGCGAAGGCGTGGGAGTTGTTGAAGCAGCAAGGGGCACTTTGTATCATCACTACGTGCTGGACAAAGACGCGCTAATCAAGGACGTTAACCTGATTGTAGCCACAACCAACAACTATCCTGCAATCTGCATGTCCATCCGTGATGCAGCCAAAGCCCTCATACATGGTGAAAACGTAAGTGAAGGACTTTTGAATAGAGTTGAAATGGCTTTCAGGGCGTACGACCCATGCCTTGCATGCGCAACCCACTTTGCAGTAGGTCAGATGCCCCTCCAAGTCTCCATATACAATCATGATAGAAAATTGGTGAAAACTCTTGAAAGGTGAAACTGAATGAAAATATGCGTGTCAGCAGCATCAAACAGTCTGGACTCCCCGATAGACCCAAGGTTTGGCAGATGCCCATACTTTGTGATAGTAGACTCCGAAACCATGCAATTTGAGGCTGTTCCAAATATGGCTTCTGGCGCAACGGGCGGTGCTGGAATCCAAGCAGCTCAAACCATAGCGGGCAAAGGTGTTAAAGTGCTCATGACTGGAAACGTCGGTCCAAACGCTTTTCAAGCGTTATCAGCCGCGGGCATAAAAATCGTGACGGGTGCTTCTGGAACGGTGCGAGAGGTTGTTGAGAAATACAAGAGAGGTGAACTGAGCGAGACTGGCGCACCTACTGTCAGAGGACATTTCGGCATGGGTATTGGCAGAGGAAGCGGTCGTGGACGCGGAGATCTGGGCAGATTGGCTTGAAAAGGAGGTGATCAAATGACAATTAGAATTGTGGTTCCAGTAGTAAGCGACAGCGGTCTGGACTCGAAGATTGCAGAGCATTTTGGAAGAGCACCTTACTTCGCAGTTGTCGACTTGGACGAGAAGGGCGCGGTCTCAAATGTCAAGACAGTGCCAAATGCAGGTGAACATTGTGGTGGACAGGGACAGGCTCACGACAACATTCTGGAGTTGAAGCCAAATGCAATAGTAGTCTATGGAATGGGCCCAAGGGGTTTGACGACGTTTCAAAACGCTGGAGTGGCAGTGTTAAGAGCTGATGGAAAAACGGTCATAGAAGCAATTGCTGCTCATAACGAAGATAGGCTACAGGAACTCACGGAAGGTTGCCATGAGGCACACCATCATTAAGATGTTGTCGAGTTACTCGCCACCGCAGGCATGTAGAAGTGGAAAAACCAGTTACTGGGCATGAGAAGGAGAAATTTCGTACAAAAGGCTAGTGGAGAACGGTAGAATGACTGTTATGCCTCAATGTGCCAATTGTCTGGTGGCTTATTGCCAACGCGTGCCTCTAGAAACAATCAAAAAAGATACGTTGCCTGAATTCTGTCCCATGAAAACAAGCGAGGAAACAATCAAGAAAGTGATTGAAAGATACGGAAAGGATGACGTAAAGAGGATCTATGTTCCTGCTACTATCACGGAAAAAGAGGCCTACGAACGTGTTAGAGGCGTGCGTATGGCGGTACGACCCAGAATCAAAGAATTGATAGAGTTTGGCAAGTTGATACATGCCAACAAGATTGGAATGGCCTTCTGCGCCGGAATGCGAGATGAGGCGAAAAGAATAATGGAATTTCTTGAAAAATCTGGATTTTCTGTTGCTTCAGTCCTGTGCAAGTGTGGCGGAATCGACAAGACAAGGCTTCATGTGGAAAAAGAATACAAGATTGATGATCCCCTGAAATTCGAGGCTGGCTGCAATCCCGTTCTTCAAGCTCAGCTTCTGAACGACGCTAAAACAGACATAAACGTGATCGTTGGGCTTTGTCTAGGACATGATATGCTGTTTGCCATGAATTCCAAAGCGTCGGTTACTACTCTCATAGTCAAGGATCGTTTGCTGGGTCACAACCCAGTCATTGCTCTTTACAGCAACTACCACAAGGGCATAATAGAATCGCAGGAAAGAAAGTGAGTTCAATCTTATAAGATCTTTAACAGTGGCTTCATGAAAGTCTCAGTAGCCAGCGGAAAAGGAGGAACAGGAAAAACATCAGTAGCCGTGAACATGGCACTCTCAATAGAAAATGTTCAACTCTTAGATTGCGATGTTGAAGAGCCGAACGCTTACCTATTTCTAAATCCAAAGACAAACCAGACTCGTCCAGTCACTGTTTCTGTTCCGT
>Ga0315296_10000501_pt1 | contig 35904 bp, 63 predicted proteins | sample YL17G14_18_MG_FD_203921 | JGI IMG/M metagenome (GOLD analysis project Ga0315296, IMG submission 203921) | Sediment microbial communities from Yellowstone Lake, YNP, Wyoming, USA - YL17G14_18 | ecosystem: Environmental > Aquatic > Freshwater > Lake > Sediment | place: USA: Wyoming | collected... | reverse complement strand
AATGCCTTGTGGACAGGCTATCGGCAGTTTGCCGACAATCTGCGACAAACAGGTCTGGACATCTCGTCCAGATACACGCAGGAAGCACCATCCGAAAGGGTGGTGTAGTTCACCTTGCATATTGATTAGTTTGTAAAATGAGTATTTAAATCTTTATGTGCGAATAATAGGTATGGAACAAATAAAAGACAAACCTGTAAAATTCCTTGAAACATTGCTTTTCCTTTTATCGATACTGATTCTTCTCGAAGCATTCGCAGTTTTATATGACAGTGCATATTATGTTTTTCCGCTCATGCTGGTAAATTTCATTGTCGGATTCGTTTTGGTTGCAGGATTAGTAATCACTAAAATATTCAGGTAGTGTGGGGTGAAGTATGGTCATTTCAATAGTCGAACACCGAATCTGGTTCATCATTTCATTTATTCTTTTTACAATAGCTTTCGTTGATAGGGCAGGAAGACCATTGATGTTTTTTGGCATCATATTTTTGGTGATAGGAATCGTTTCCATGCTTGAGCATGAATGGAAAGAATCACAAGAACACCGAGAAGTGGAAAAAAGAAGCCAGATGCAAAGAATGTCCGAAATGGCTAAAGAAATAGAAAAACGTAATGTTAAAAAAAATATAAAAGGGAGGTAAAAATATGGGCATTTGGATAGACAAGGAAGGCAGACTATCCCTTACAAGGCTAGTGGCAACAGTAGTGCTTCTGATTGTGGCTGTGGAACTGATATTCAGCACAATAGCATTAGTTCCAGCAGGTTACAGGGGAGTCGTATTGCAGTTCGGTGCTGTCGAAAACAGAGTCCTTCCAGAGGGTCTTTACTTCATAACTCCATTCGTGGAAAGCTACAGAATAATGGAAGTGAGAACGCAGAAATATGAAGTGCCTTGCGAATCGGCATCAAAAGACCTTCTTGACGTAAGAACGACTGTGGCAATCAACTACCACATAGACCCCGCAAGCGTAAACACGATATACCAGAAATTGAGCGAAAACTACCAAGAAAGGGTCATTGCACCGCAGGTGCAGGAAGTAGTAAAATCCGTGACTGCCAAATACGATGCACAAGGGCTGATACAAACGAGGGAAAACGTCAAGCAGGACATAGACACCTTGCTGAAACAGAGGATGCTTGAAAGGGATATTATCATCGAAACGATTTCCATTACCAATTTCGAGTTCCCACCATCATTCAATGATGCGATAACGAGCAAACAAACACAGGTGCAAAAAGCACAGGAAGCCGAAAACAAGGTAAAGGAAATCCAAGCAGTGGCACAACAGGCTGTCGCACAGGCAGAAGGTCAGGCAAAGGCAATACAAATAATAAATGACCAGTTGCGAAACAGCCCAGACTACATAAAATGGCTTGCAGTAACCCGTTGGAATGGGCAAGTCCCATTAGTAACAGGGTCAGGAGCAGTGCCTTTCATCGATTTGCAAAGTCTGCAAGCATCGCAAGCACAGCAAAATTCTAACACTTCGACAGGGGGTTAATTTTTTCCCCTATTATATTTCAGACCTAAATGTAGAGTCGCTCATATAAATAGATTGCGGTGGGAAGTGGTAAGCCGATGCATATCGGTTTACAAATCATGGGATTCATACATTCAAAATGATATATAAAGGTTGGGTAAATCATGGCACGACAATATGTTGAAATCGAAAAAAGACAGTATTCATGGTTAACATTGGCAATCATATGTGCAGTATCGGCAATCGTCAGTTTTATAAGAGGATTTCAATTCCTTTCTGTTGACATTGAAAAATTCATCCTTTATGAAATATTTTTTATTGTTCTTTCCGTTATGGCGTTTTCTCTTTATCCAGAATCCAATGAAATGAAAAAACATTATGTAAAAACCGAAAGGAGCAGGGGAAAATGATAACAAACTGGTTATTCAATAAAGCGGACAAGATAAAGGATTCGGCTTTTCAAGCATGGACTTTTCTTATTCTGGGTGCAATTTTTATTGCTTCATTCATAGTTACATCATGGGAACTTTATCAGGGAACTATTTTGGCATTGCCTTTTGCCGCATCAGTTCTTATCGTTTCAGAGGTATTTTTTTGGCTTGAAAGACCAAAACCCACGAAAAAAACAGAGAGAATGCAATTCACGTTTGAACGGAAGGTATTGAATGCAATAGATGCCTTTATCATAAGTGGCTATGTATTTGAAATATCAATATTCAAAAATGATATAATCAATTTTTTTATCGGAATATATTTGCCGTTCTTGACAACTATCATGCGGTTGGGCGTAGCAGTGCTTGGTATCATCGGTTTATATGGTTTAATCTGGCTAAATTCAAAGAAATATAGAAATGTGAAATATCCCAAAAAACCAGTGAAAAAATCAGTAAAAAAGAAAGGGAAATAAATATGCCACAAAAGAAAGATATAATTTTAGCAGTCTGGTTTATAATTGCAATAATTCAGATACATTATTCTATCTTTTTATTTTTTAATTTAAGTGCATTTTTTTATCTGACAACTGGATTTGCAATGATTATAGAGGCATTTTTAGCCATTTTGATATACGATAGTGATAAATGATGGCAGAAAAAAAGAAAAGACGTGACTGGACAAAGGTTGATATTAAAGACATAAAGGAACATCTGCCTAAAATCCTGCTTTTAATTTTGATTATACTGCCTATTGCATACATAGGATATTTAGGGTGGCTAGGACTTCTGCATACCAATACTCCAGATGCAAATTCTGGGGTGACAACTGAAACAAAAATCTATAATGCCAATATTGGAAATAAAACATTAGCACCGAATAAAACAGGAACAGTATCAGATACAGATTTTAGTAACCCAACGGATTTAATCCGCATAGCCATAAACTGGTTTCCATTGCTTTTTGGCTTGTGTCTAGCAGTTAAAGTTTTTGGCTTTTTGAGGGATAGTGATTGAATATGGACAAGATAACGATACTCGAAAAAAGGCTGAAAGAAGTAAAGGAAATCTTTGAAGCATTGAAAAAAAATGGCATCAGCGAAGAAATCCTACTGCCCTATATTCAGATGAAAACGAAACTGTCCCGAAAAGATGTAAAAAAAATGCTCAATTCCATAGAAGAATTCTACGAGGATTTGGTATCGAAGGAGGTTGCAAAATCAGTATGAAAGAAAAGCATATGGAAGTAGAAATAAAAGTACAGGAATTTCTAAAGAAGTTCTATTGTGCATTATTTTTATCTGGAACGGCATTTTTATTCATATCAGCGTTTTTTCAGAGGTGGATTCAAACCGTAACTATTATGGGCGGACTAGCTATGTGTTTTGGTTCTGCGGTAGGATTAATGATTAGAATTAGATGGTGAAATAATGAAAGTGAAAAAAGATATTTCATTTGCATTGGTATTTACTGGATTGGCATTGGCATTCATATGCGTATTGATTGGAGATTTTATAGCAGTTGGTATTATGCCAGAATCGACAAATCCTATAAGAGATATGATATTTTTTGATATAGTAGGAATTTTTCTGGCATATCTTTCTATAGCAATGGTTTTTGAAATAAAAATAAGGAGAAAACATGAAAAATAAATTAATGCATATTCCAGTTTTAGGATTCCTATTACTGGGAATGTGGGTATATTCAATTGTGGCATCAATAATACTTTTCTATATAATAATCGTAGTTGGTGACTGGAAATGACAGAAGAAATCGCATGGAGACAAGGTATCGGGTGTGGGTTCATAATAGGACTTACGGTGGGTGTGTTACTAATATTTTTGATATTAAGGGTGAAACTATGACGGAAGAAACTGAAAAAAAGGAAAAATCGGAAGCAGAAAAAACATTATCTGATTATATTGAAAGCGATACTAGGGTAGAATTTTGGAGCAAAACAAAGATACATAAAGGCACAATGCCGAACATGGCAATTATCTGCACCATTCACGGATTAAATTGCGTTCAGATGAGCCAGAAATTCTATGAATGGCTGAAAAATGACAAAGAATTTATAGACATGAATAATGCAAAGGAGGTTGCTGAAAAAATATGAATGAAATGAAAATATGCGGATTAGTCATGGGCATCTTTGGCGTATTGATAATGATTTTACAGTATCTTTATTATTTTTTCGGAATACCAAGAACCATTGATGATACGCTCACAGGATTGATAATGGGATTCATGCTAGCACAACTCGGAATTGACTTCATGCTGATTTCATACATAAGAAAAGTCCAAATGGAAGGTAAAGGGAGATGATATTATGGGATACCACGAAGGCTTGAGCATAAGCGGAATGTTTGCAATTGTATTGTTCGTTTCTATAGTGTTTTTCGCATCAGTGTATTTGATGTATGATAAACTGGAATTCCATGTGACCCTTAACCAGCAACAGACAGTCGATTCCCTTCAAAATGCACTGAAAGCATCGCAGGAACACGCAAAATCCTGTGAAGATTTAACTTCCAAATTGCTAGAACGCAACAAAATAATCTGCAACTGCGATTGTCCCTCTGATGCATGGGCATTATATGGTGGCTTCATAATGGGTGCGATAGCCGTAATCGTGGTGCAGATAGTCGGAAAATGGATGTTCAGAATCGGGAGAGAATACGAAATAAAAAGGAAGGAAAAGAAGGAGAAGGATAAAAAATGAATAAATTCCATTTTGAGACTGTATTGAAATTATTCACTGAAATGAGCGAAAAATGCAACGTGCAAAGGAATTCCATTAAAATGAAGGTTACATATTCCGCATTATTCAAATGGATAATGGAATTGCAAAATCTCGGACTTTTGGGGGTGAAGAAGGTCGGAAGGGAGAACAGGATTAAGTTCACCGAAAGGGGCAGGAAACTGATAATCCTTTTTAAGGAAATCGATGCTATATTAAATGAAAAGGGGGGAAACGGATGTTCTGGAGAAAGAAAAAACGGAAGGTAACGCAAATTGAGAACAGGAAACTTGAGGAATTCGGAGTCATGTACATGGGTCTGCTGGATAAGATGGTCGAAAAAATGCAGGGGAAATCAACCAACGAAGTAATGGACATCATGGACATCGCCAACAGGCTCGAAAAAAAAGACTGCTGGTTTGCGGTATTCAGGGTCAAGGAACTGATTAAGTCTGCTGGCAGGAAGACCTTAAAGGAGAGGACACCAAAACTCAAAATAGACGAGATAATGAAGCACAGGCACATAACCGAAAAGGACTTGGAAAAGAAAAAGAAAATTGAAATAGAAGAGGAAATCGAAACGGAAGAAATCGGAATGGAAGAGCAGATTTCCGAACTATAAATTCGGAAGGGGGGATAGGCATTGGCTCAACAGCAAATTTTTAGAATTAGCGTTTGTAGGATTTATAGTAGTAAGCCAACTCATAAAAAACAGCAGACCCCTGAACCATTCTGCGAATTGAGGGCTTTCGTATTTTTGCCAAAGAAACCATCTATCTATGAACTGAAACTTCTGAACAATGGTCTCACGCAGGTTGTAAATTATACCGAAAACCTTTTCCAGTCGATACAAGTGGCTACCGACCTTGATTCTATCGAGGTCGATGAGCGAATGTATGAAGAGGGCGTGAGAGTGCAACCTGCGACACCGCAGAGTTTTTTGGAAATAAATGGGTGGTCTGCCGAAGAGATTGACCGAGATGAAGTGGAACGAATGTTCGGGAGCAGACAAAAATTAAATTTTTTCGACATCCAGAGATATGTTGCATTTTACGACCAATCAGGACAACCCCAAAAAGAGTATGATGAAAATGACTGCAAATCGATTGAAGCCATAAATATTTTGAAACAAAAACAGCAACAAATACCGTGATATTATGTGCAATGGATGGCATCTTGAAGAAAGGAAAAATAAAAGATGTTTCAGATGCAGAAAGGAGAGAGATGAGCCGTATTGTCGGCTTGAAAGCGGTTGAGATGTCGAACCCAAACGCTTCATCTCGTAAAACAAGCGGGATAAAAACCGCATCTCCCTGCAAAATAGAAAATGAAAGGAGGTAATGGATTATGAAATGCGTAAGAAGAATCAAGGCAGATGACGGAGAAATAACGGTAGAAATAACAATAAAACAGGAACAAAAAGCCAACTATGAACATGAAAAGGTAAAAGGCAATTTTGAAGGCATAGTTGACGACATCATATCTGCTGTCCTTTTGCCACGCTTTCACCATTCGGACATAAAAATAATAAAGGAATGACTGCCACCGTAATATCCTAATTGACGGCACATCATATGAGAGGTAAAATCCGTTTCGGCTTAATTAAGATGCCAGTTCGCCGATGGCTATTAAGCAACCTTGACCGTCTGGTTAGCGGATTTGGCATTCATAATGGATTCACATGACAAAAGACAAGGATTGTTGCAACTGCGAATACGAGGATATTTGCAGAAACAAAAGCTATGCAGGTTGCAGAATACGCAGTAAGGCTTTCGATAAGGTCGAAAAACTCATAAATTATGGAGGATATGGTGGCATTGTTGTATTCAGCAGTCAACGACCCCCCATCAAGGATGAGGGGCTTGAAACGATGGCATCAAGGCAACCGTTGACTACACCAAGTGAACCAAAAAGGATAAATAAAGGTGAACTACGATGCAAAGGCTAAAAGAACTTCAAAATACTCCACAAGTTTTGAACACTTCGGGAGAACCATTGAATCCCACGAGCGATAGCTCTATGCCTTTGCCTCATGGTGGATGTGGGTGCAACCGAAAGGGCAGAATGTCTGCACATTCAGTGTTTGTTTTAAGCAAAGACGGCACTCCACTTACGCCAACGAAGCCAGCGAAGGCGAAGAAACTTCTTGAAGCAGGGGTAGCGAAACCTGTTTGGAACAAGTTCGGTCAATTCGGGATACAGATGTTGGTGGAAACGAGGAGAGAAACGCCTAAAACGGCATTGACAATAGATAACGGAACGAAGTTCGAGGGATATAGCGTAGTATGTGGCAATGAGAATAACATAAATGTGATGTGGAAGTTACCCGACAAAAAGAAAATCGTTAATAAATTAACGGAAAGAAGACAGTTGAGAAGAGCAAGAAGATATAGAAATTGCAGGGGAAAGGCTTGCAGATTCGACAACAGGAACAGAAAGGGATTTATTGCACCATCGCAGTTGGTAATTGTAAATAGCAGACTAAAGGCAATAAAAGAAATATTAAAGACATATCCTATAAATCTGATAGGCATAGAAGATGTCAGATTCAAAAATAAAAAGAAAGGAAATAATTTATCGACTGTAGAAGTTGGTAAAAACAAAATATATGAATTTCTATCGAAACACGCTATTCTGCACAAATTTCAGGGACACCAAACGCAGAAATTGAGAAAACTATATGGCTATCACAAGGTCAGGGACAAAGCCAAAGAAGATTTCCGTTCCCATTGTTCAGATTCGCTTGCTATGGCTACTTCCCTGACAATGAATAGGCACATTCACGCAGGGAAACTCATAGTTGTTGACGATTCGTATCGACCTATTCGCAGAAGACTTCACGATACACAATTCTCGAAAGGTCATATACGTTATCCATATTCGCATGGAAATTTCAGGAGGATACGGAAAGGAACAATCTGCGAATTGGGAATAATGTGCGGTGGCACAAAGAAAACAGCGTGGATATACAACTGGTATCATTATAGAATTGGAAAATCGCTAAACAAAATAGGATGGCTATCGAAACGATTTTTCATCAGTGAAAGAGCCAAATTCCTCCATTCGACAAGTCGGATGGTCTCCTTCGGCTCTTCGGGGAGTTGGTAAAAGATGAAAGGGAAAATTATTTTGATAATAATTGCACTAGTCGGCTCATTCATATTACAGACTTTCACCCAAGCAACATGGATTTTTCCGCTTGTTGCCTTTATAATATTCATATTTATTTTTATAAAGATAGTGGTAAAGATTTTGAAAAGAGGCAGGGGAAGTTCGGATGGCGATGAAAGCGGTGGATATTTTGATATTTTCAATGCATAATAATGGTGAATAAATGGTAGAAATGAAGAGGAAACATCTCGCATATACAATCAAAATTTATGAAAAAGCAAAATGGAAAGAAGAAAATGGAATAGAATACAAAAAGGATAATTACTGGCTAGTGGAAATCAGAGAAGAAGGAAAACAAACATCATTCAGAGTTGCCACCAAAGGGGAACTGCTGGATAAACTTGCAGAAAAATTAATATTAACCAATGTTTTTAAAGGTTGATAATCGTGAAAGGCAAAGGCGAAAGAAAAAAGGTAAGAAGCGAAAAAAGAGTCGGAGGGCAGAGAGGACTGCGGAAGCCATATGATTGCCCACACGGACAATATGGTTGCGGTATGTCATACCATGACGAAAGGGAATTGAGACTGCACATTCGGAGTTGGCACGGAATAAGGGATGACCAGCCCAAAAAGGTGACAAAAAATGCATAAATGCAATTTTTGCGGAAAGGAATGCGATGTGAAAAACGTAATAAGAAGCACGGAATTCAGAAGATTCGATGGAGGGGATGTGATGGTCTGCAACGAATGCCTGAACGACTATGGCAATTATGATTTCGACAAGCTGACTGAAAAACTGAAAAGGTGGGGGAAGGAATGCTCGAAAGGCTGAAATATACCCTGAAATTCTTTTTTGTGAGTCCAAAGCCAAAGGTAGAAGAAACAGAATACAGAAGCGAGAGAAAATCCTTTAGCATAGATTATGGAAAATACTATACGAAAAAGGAAAAATTTACACAAATCATGTGGTCAATCACATTGTTGACATTCACTGGTGAGGTCGGATTTTATAGTTTTTTCCTTTATCAAGACTCTATGAGATGGCTATTTATCGGACTTTTGATTCTATTTTTGATATTAGATATAAAAAATAATAACAAAATAAGGGAAAAATATAAAAAAAGGGCTATCGAGGAGGGAGAATATGGAAAATGAAGAACAGAAAGTTATAAGGAATTTCAGAACGAAGAAGGAAGAGGTGGAATACCTGCTTGAAAGATTCCCGCAGACTAGGGAGAATGACTTCTATCTGCAATATTTATGGCTAAAAGTATTCGGAAAGCTAAACCTTCCGTTCATCGAATGGAGTACGATAAAGGACATGAGTGGGACACTGGAAACCGTAAGCAGGGTAAGAAGGAAAATACAAAACGAATATGGGAAATTCCTTCCGAGCGATGATGTGAGAGTCCAGAGGCAGAAAAAAAGGCAGATAATCACGCAGACGATAGGGAGGGTTTAACTTTCATCGCCGAGAAGTCCCCTTTCGACAGATGGGGGATGAGAGGCGATAGTCGAAAATCAGGGTAATGGATGATGCAACTAACGCAACAAGTCAGAATCGAACCGACAAGGGAGCAGGAGAAAGTCCTTTGGGACTTGTCGGAAAAATGTAGACTCATCTATAATTTTGCTTTGAAAGAACGGAAAGACGGGCATAAATACGGTCATAAAATCGGATATGTGAAACAGCAGAATGACCTTCCAGCAATCAAGAAGAAATATCCAGAATATAACTGGATTTACAGTAAAGTCCTGCAATATGCCCTGCGGAATCTTGATGCCGATTACCGCTCGTTCTTCGCCTTGAAAAAGAATGGCGACAAGGATGCACAATTACCGAGATACAAGGGCAGGAAATATTTCACAACGATGGTCTATAACCAAAGCGGATTCGGGATAAAGAATGGTCGCATAGAACTCTCGCACAAGCATCCTTCTGGAACGAGATTATCATTGAAAATGATGAAACCTTATAATTTTTCCAGAATCTATCAAATCAGCATTTACAAAAAAGACGATAGATTCTTCGCCTCCATAATATATGAAAAACTGAACAAGGAATATGCTGACAATGGCTTATATCAGGCATTCGACTTGGGTTCTATGAAGCATACGGCTGTGAACAGCAGGGGTCGGTTCGTGGAATTCATAAACAGGAGACCAGACAAATACTGGGAAAAGAAACTATCGAATATTCAAAGCCGAAGAGACCACTGCAAAAAATACAGTAGAAAATGGAAAATGCTCAACAGAAATTATAACAGAATGAGGCAAAAATCGGCTAACCAATTGAAAGACTTCCAGCATAAGTTGTCAAGGAAAATCATAAACAATACGAAGGCGAACACGATAATCGTTGGAAAATTGGAAGTGAAGAAGCTATCAAGGAAAAACAAATACCAGAAAGGCTTGCACAAATCGATGCACAACACGGGAAACATATCGAGGTTTGTCCGTTTTCTGACCTACAAGGGAGAACGTGCGGGTAAGAGAGTAATAGAAAACGATGAGAGGGGAACAACAAGAACCTGCTGTATGTGCGGAAACAAACAGAATATGCCATTATATAAAAGAGTCTATTCGTGCGATTGCGGAAATCATATAGACAGGGACAGGAATAGTGCGGTAAACATAATGTCTGATTTCCTATCGCAAAATGCCTTGTGGACAGGCTATCGGCAGTTTGCCGACAATCTGCGACAAACAGGTCTGGACATCTCGTCCAGATACACGCAGGAAGCACCATCCGAAAGGGTGGTGTAGTTCACCCATGCCAAATATAAAAATGGCAGAAACTTTTCGACTGTTGAAATAGGAAAGAATATGATATATGAATTTATAGAGAGATATGCAACACTTTACAAGTTTCAGGGACATCAGACACAAAAATTAAGAAAACTGTATGGCTATCACAAGGTCAGGGACAAGGCAAAAGAAGACTTCCGTTCCCATTGCTCCGATTCGCTTGCAATGGCTACTTCCCTGACAACGAATAGGCATATCCATGCTGGAAAACTCATAATCGTTGATGATTTTTATAGACCCATGAGAAGAAGGTTGCATGACACGCAACCAGCAAAAGGAGGAATTCGTGATAAACGTTCATCTGGAAATTTTATGTCAATACGAAAAGGGTCTATATGCAATTTTGGACTGATTGGTGGAGGAAAAAATAATGAATATGCAAAAATATATAACTGGATTCATGCAAGAACTGAAAAACCATTGAAAAAAATAAAATGGTTATCAAAGCGGTTCTTTGTGAAAGAAGGATAAATAAAACCAAATTATTATATGGGTGATTAAAATTAAAAAAGCAATCGGAATTGTCGGCAACAGATATGGATGGAAATTATCAGAGGTCATGGAAAAAATAAGCGAGACAAATCTCGTGACAAAAGACGATGCCATAGTCTCTGGAGGTGCAATGGGAGTGGACACATTCGCACAGATTTATGCGAAGAAGAATGGGAATCCAATACTAATCTGCTATCCAGACCCGAAAAAGCATTCTCCAGAAAGATTCTACGATAGGAATGGAACAATAGCGAGAATAGCAGATATTCTTATCGTATTCAACCTGAAAAATGCAAGGACTGGAACATACAATACGATGATGCAAGCAAAAAAAATGGGCAAAAAAATAATATTATTCGATAAAGGCAGTGGTTTCTGCAAGATGCAGAAAATAAATTTTGAGGAGAATGAATCAGATGCACAATAAATCAGAAAAAAGCAGAATGCGAACAATAAAAGGCTATTATATGTTACTCCTTTATGTGTGCGGTTGCTTGTTTGTGCCTATGATGATTGCGACAACAATACTCAACCTAATGGGATTTAGCTACCAATATAATATTTGCTTCGGGTTAATGATTGGTTTACCAATAGGACTATTGAACATTTTCATATCTTTAGAAAGAACGAAAGTAAAAAAGGAAAAGGATGAAAAATGATGCAAAAACTATTGCCAATGCTTTATTATGGGGAATGCAGTTATGTGGAAAATCTGAAAAAAAGAAAAATTCCCAAAAAGCGTTTTCCAGAAATGCTGTGGGATTGCTATAAAATGAGCCGTTGCCTTCCTTGCGTTTTGCATGAATGGGTAGGTGATTAGACTATGGATAGATATGATTTTGTTTTGCTTGGAATTCTTCTCCTTATATTTTTCACTTGGGGATTCGTAGTTGGTTACAAAACAAAAGGGTGTCCTGTCGATTTATCATGTTATAAATGGAACTTGGAAAACCAGAATTTCAGTTGTTTATTTTGCAATTGCACCAAAACAAATACGAACATAGAGAATCAATGGTATTCCAAATCCCATAATATAACAGAAAATATAACAGAATGTCAAAGTGCGAGTGATTGTGCAAATATCAACAATACTGCGATAGGCTGTAAAAAAATAGACTGCAATTGGTGCTGTTTTAGAAAACATGGGATGTCCACTTGCACATTAATGTTTTGTGATTATTATTATCAAAAAGGTGATTAGGTGAGAGTTTCGCTCGATTATGACGACCATAACATAATAAAATTGGCATATTATCTAGCAAAGGGAATAGCAATAAACAGGAAATTCCCTTCGATGATAAGAAAAACAAGGCGAGGTTTTCACTGTGTTTATCGAGGTCTAAATATAAGCGAAAGGGAAATGTTTGTGAGAAGATATAGGTTGGGGGATGATTCCAAGAGGCTCTGGCTTGATATGTCATGCCCGAAGAAGCCGAAACAGGTGTTATTTTCAAAAAAAATAGTCTATGTCCATGAATATGATGCTTTTGGAAATTACATAGGTAAAAAGAGAGTGCAATAATGGCAAGAAGAAGGGTGACTTTCTCTGGCAAAACCATAAGGAAAAGACGGAGAAGAATAACATTTTATGCAAAAGAATAATTCATACCCAAAGAAGGTGAAATAACCTTTATATTTGTTGAATACATAATCATAAGTAGGTGTTTTCCAATGTTCGATAGCTAATGAAATCAGAAGAGGAAATAAGAAAACAGCTTAACAAACTGGAACACGCCATAAAACAGGCTGAAAGGGAAGGAAGATATTCAGATGCAATGGTCATGCGATACCTGATGGATGTCTTCCTATGGGTTGTGGAATAGGTGATTCGTATGAATGATACAAATGAAATGATTTTGGTGATGGCTGGTATTATAACTTTAGTGACAATTATCAAATTTTTGCCATCTTTGTTCAGATAATGGGTAAATAATATGCAAAAAATTCCGACAATTAAAATCAAGAAAATCATGTGCGGATATTGTTCCTATATCTACATTCGGACAAAAGATGGACTTCCGACTGGATGCCCGAAATGCCATCGAAGATTCGTGGGAAAGCGACCAATTGTTTTGCAGGAGGCAGAGATATGAGCCAAGATTTTTATTCAAGAATTTTGTTATGGTTTTGTGGAATCACGGGCATCTTCATACTGGCAGTTCCAAATCAAATCCGATGGATTGGCTTGGTTTTCGTGTTCGGTGGACTATTTTTGGACTACCAGATATGGAAGGATAATAGATTGAAGGAGGTAAATAGTAGTTATGAAAAAAATAAAAGTCACGATAAAGGGAATCAGCCCTTTGCTGATGAACAGATTTCCAGAAAGTAATGGTAAACTTGAAGAAAAATCCAAAAAGAGAATGGGCAATCCAGATTATGACAAAGAAATAGAGCAAAGAATATACAAATTACCAAATGGCAAACTGTATCAACCTGCAAATCACATAGAAGGGACAATGATTAAGGCTTCGACTGGATTCCAGATAGCAGGAAAAAGAAAAAAAACATACAAGGATTTGGTCAAAGGTTCTGTTTTCGTGACTCCAGATGCAATTCCACATAAGATACAGAAATATGAAATTGACAGGCGTTCTGTTGTAGTTCCTGCAACAAGGGGCAGAGTAATGAGGGCAAGACCAATACTAAATGATTGGAGTCTATCATTCATAATAGAAATACGAAATGACCAGCTTCCAGTCGAGGTTGTAAAAACAATATTGGATACAGCAGGAAATGAAGTCGGCATAGGGGATTTCAGACCGAGATATGGAAGATTCATAGTGACGGAGTTCAAGGAGACTTGAACTTTTTCACAAAAAGGTGCGGTTGTGTACGGTAAGGTGCGGTCTGGTGACTGGTGAGGTGTGGTAAGGTATGGATTTATTTAAAATTGGAGGTGTAATATGGCAATACTTGGGCGAACAATTCTTCTGCGATACAACAACTATCAGCGAGTTGAACTGACACCGCAGGAGCAAGAAAAGCTGATGGATGAACTGCTTGAACACAATTATAAGGAAATGAAGAGGATAAGGAACTTCATGCTGGTGAAGCAGGAAAAAGATGCGGAGATTTTCAAAACCCTCTGCGACAAGCAACTGATAATGGCTTTCACGGCATGGACAAATTCATTGGAAGAAAAAATACATGGCATGAAGAGCAGATTCAACAAGCCAATGACGAAGGAAAAAGAAGAGGAAATCAAAAAGAATGTCGAAAAGGGGCTTGGGCTGAAACCAAAGGATGAGGGAAAGGATGAACTTGGACAAAAGGCTGAAAGCGAAGGAACTGCGTAAACTCAAAACGGATGAACTGATGAAAATTCTTTCCGAAATAGACAGGACAATAATGCGGTTCAGGGCTGGTCAGAATATGCAAGGGAGCGGGGGAATGATTAACCTTCCGACTGGTGGAAAAGGTGGAGGGGTAAACTGGGGGCTTTTCCAGACATTGAAGAAAAACAAGGCAGTGATTCTGACCGTTCTGACCGAAAACAAATCAAAATCCAAAAGATATTTATGAAAAATATATTGGAAATAAAATACCGTATTTGGCATAAAATCAAAACAATAATGTATCCTGTGACCTGCATATGGTGGAATGATAATGGAAATATCGAAGCAATAGAAGTGCCTAATCCAGACAATAAAAATGAAAGCATAATTTTCGATAGGGATGATGAGGATTTCAAGAACATAATCATTATGAAATTTACAGGGATATGGGACAAGAAACAAAATGAAATCTATGAAGATGATATAATAGAATGGGAAGTTACAAAAAATTCCAAATGGCTATACAATGTATATTTTGATTATGAATTCGGAAGATGGTTGGCGAATCCAATATCAAGTACACCAAGACAAGCCGAAAGTGATATGATTTGGAAAAAATCAAGGGTAATAGGAAATATCCATGAAAATGCAAACATCTATGTGGCAAATAAGTTATGAGCCAGATGATATTCAATGAAGGCGAAAGGAAAATTGGACAATAATTCCATAAAAAAACTGCAATCAAATGGGAAGATAATTTGCAATGGTTGCAATGGCAAAATAAACCAGATGCAATACATTTATGTCGTTGAAAATAGGTTTTACCATGACTGTTGTTCGCAGGGAATGAAAGGGAGGGTAAAATTATTATGAAAAAAAGCGATATGTGTTTCATCGGTGCAGTGGCAAGCGGAATAGCCTTTGCCATACTGAAACATCCGATTTTGATTATTCCATTCTTGGGATGCGGAATTGGGATGCTGTATTTCAGAAGAAAAGATGATTGAGAATGAAATATTTGAACTGGATTGCCATTGAAATAATTTGTGCAATATTCGGGGTAATTTCGTATATCTTTTTCCCGAATATCATAATCACATATGCTGTGCTTGCCATAGTCATATTTTCAGCAATCATTTCCATACGAAAGACATTTGCAAAGGATACTGGAGTTGAGACAGGTGGATAGGGCAAGCATAATCATTATGGCTGTAGCACTCATTTTTGCAGGGATTATGCTGTATGAAATTTACATTCTCTATGCAAATGCTGATTATGTGAAATGTGATTCATTCGGGAACTGCGAATTCACTACCGTATTGAGGAATTCCACAATAACAGAAAGCAGGAGTTGCTATGAAAATGGAAAACAAGTGAATTGCTCTCCCAAAGATATGAATATTGAAATTCCAAAAGGTGTTTTTCCACTATGACCAGCAAAAGAAAAAAAGGTCAGAACTGGGTAAATGAAGTTAAGGAAATGTTTAGTAATGCAGGATTTATTTGCTGGAAACCTGCAATGAAAGCAATATTTATAGGAAAAGGAAGGGTTATTTCACAATCACAGGATATTTTTGAATGCTATGACTTGGTAGCGACTTCAACTGACACGATTATCTGGATACAGGTCAAAAGCGATGAAAGCGATTGCTCGAAGGCAAGAAAAAAAATAGACGGACTTCCAATGTCAGATGGAACTATCCGTCTTGTGATGATGAGAGTGCCAAATAAAAAATATCAATTTAAAACATGGCATAGGATATGGGGTACTGAATGGTCAAAACCATCCATAATAGCAATTGACAACCCTGAAAATATAAGGAAAATTATACGGTGAACAAATGACCGAATGGAAATGCACTGACGGATGCAAAGCAGAATGCTGTGGAATAGTGCCTATCCCAAAGGACTTGGCAAAAAAGCACGAGAAAATGGCACAGGTGAAAGCAGTGGAGATAATGCCTTTCAGCGATAATGATATTGTCCCTATGACCGAAGATGCCTTTTGCATTTTTCTCGACAGAGACACAAAAAAGTGCGTGATATATGAAGAAAGACCAGATGTGTGCAGAAGATATGGACTAGCCGAAGACCTACCATGTGCGTATGTTGATTTGAGGGGGAAAAAAAGAACGCCAGCGAAACAAAGAAGGATGTTACGGCACATTAACAGGGAAGTCGGAAAAACCATTGAAATACTGCAAAAAAATGAAATGTTACAAAACAAATTGCGGTGATATTATGGGGGAGGAAAGGGGAGAAAATATGAATAAATACGAAAAGCCAACGAAAGAAGAAATGTTTAAGGAAATGCGAAAAAAAATATTCACAAAAGATGGAAAACCGAAATGCTTTTATTGCGGGAAACCCATGAAAAACGCAAAGGATAGCATAACGGGAAAAATGAGCAAATACCTGTGGAAATGTGATTGCCCTAATTATCCTAAAAATATGATATTGTCAGTTGGTTGAGAAATTATAAAAAGGGTCTTCCTTGTGACTGGGAAGATGAAAAAACATTTAGAGCGAATCATACTAATGGTGGAATAATAGACATAAAAAAATAATGGAAAAAAGGATGCATGAATAAAATTTGGATTCCAATGATATGCCTAGTAATAGGAATCTTGGCAGGTGGAACAATCACTGCCTTGTTTATGATTAATTCGCCATTGTCCCATTTTTTTTATAAATGCCCAGACCTGAAATGTGAAAAATGTTCAGACTGCGTATGCAATATGACCTGCGAACCTCCCGACTGCATATTCTATAGCTACCAAGACGAATGCAACAAGCCAAACTCTGTCATTATTGCAGAAAATCTTATCAGAGAAATGAATTACACAAGCGATTACAACTGCGATGAATATGCATGGGAACTCCTGCGTAGATATAAGAATGCTGGATATGAGGCATATTACTGTGAAGGATATTCAAATTATAGATATTGCCGAAGCGAAAACTGCAAACACGCATGGGTGAAGGTCTGCCAGTATGTGGAAGCCACAAAGGGGCAATTCACATCTCCACAGGATTTTGCAGAAAAATATGTGAAATCTTTCTGCATTGACAGATAGAAATGCAAGTAATTTACCAATCTTACTAAAATGTTAATGCAAGTTCTGCATCATATGGGACAGCCACCAAGTATATTGCAAAATCTGCAAGATGGTATATAGTTATATTTTTACGTTTGAAGCTGATTCATGTATATTTTTTCCCCTTTTTGCAGTTTTTTCAGCTTGTTTTCAGCCCTCTTCCTTTTGCCTTCCCATTTTTTTATTAGTTCCTGTATTTTTATGAGTTTGAATTCTGGCTTCTTTTTGTCTTCATGTCGCCGTTGTTCAGATTCAATTCTTTCATTGAATTTTGCGATTCTATGCCTTTGTTTCTCCTGTCGCTGTAATCTCCACTGGTCTATGTTTTTATCGATGTAATCGCAAATCCTATGCATAATCCTTTGATGTTGCTTCGTATGCCATCTGTGTCTTTTGATATTCGGATTTCCATTTATATATCCATATTTTTTTCTGAACTTTTTGTATTGGATGGCATGGGCTACTTCATGTGAGAGAATGGCTATGCTCGGATTATGGGAAAGCTTTACCCTCATAGGACTGCAACTTCCCGATTGCCGAGTCCCGAAGAATTCCAATCTTTGCGACAGCTTATGTTTTTTTGCAAGTTTAAGATAAACCAACTCTGCTTCCGCATCCGAAATCTTCGTTTCACGTTCCTGCCTGAATATTTCCCTTTCATTTGCATAATACTTTAACATTTTTTCACCTCTTCCTTTTCATATTTCACTATCTTATTTCTCCATACAACTCCAATCACATCTTCCTTCCTTATTCTTTTCCTCTGTCCTTTGTTATCGCCTTTGACTCCGAAGGGTGCGAGAATGACCGTCATGGTATTCCCATTTATTTTTATTATCCTTCCAAGCCTAGAGCCTTCGCTAAAAAATTCCACATATCTGTTTCTTGTTAGTTCCATTCTCTCCATTCCTATCACTTCCTTCTTGGTATGGTAAAAAATGGGGCATAATGCTGTCCGCATTTTATACATACCAAATCTCTAACTTCTCCACCGCATTTGCAATAACTTTTCATATTTCTCACCCTTTCATATTTTATTCATATTTATTTTGCGGACATAAAAAGGTTTTTACGAAAAGCATTTAAAGGTTTCTGTTTCTCTTTTATAAACTAAAAATGGCATATTTCGTCAAAATAAGGCTTAAAAATGCTTATTTGCTGGTAATATTTTTTTCCTTCAAAAATTCGAGAATTTCGGTAATATTCCTTTCAAAATTCCATGCCCTGCTCCAATTTTCATTCAATTGCCCGTGTGTTGTAGTCCCATTCCATGCCATGTTCTGAAATTCGGCATTTGTCATCATGCACTGTATTTCCTCATAGCCATCATTCAGTCCCCTTACAAAATGGGCATCCACGACGTACATCCCCCAGATTACAAAGGAAACTATTACAAGGACATCCAGCACGATGCTCAATCTCGCTTCCCAACTTCCATCATAATTAAGGCGTTTTTTCCAGTCCATTCGATAATCCTCCAGTTACTTTGTTATAATATTTTATATTCTGACTTTTCAAATCATTCACGGTGAAAAGGCAGGTCTGATTTGCAAACTGCTTCCCCTGCTGGTATGCCAAGTCCATAATCTGCGGGATAAAAGTGGAAATCAAAAGTGCGAGTATGATAATCACGGTTTTTATCATGTTGATTCTTCTTTTTGTTTTTGGATTTTTCACTTTAAAGTCGGTCAGGAGTCCCATAATTACTGCCCTGCCATTAAAAGTGATAATAAATCCAGATTTTTTGACCAATACTTTTCAGCAAATTTGTCCGCACTTCCCCAGTCATCAAAATATTTTGGTGGATGCTTTGGACTTTCTTGGAATATTATTTTTGGTGGCTGACCGTCATCTTCTATCATATTTATTTCTTGGTTCGTATTATAAAGCTGAAAGACTCCATGTGCATAAAATCTCATAGTTTTAAGTATCATTTCTGATTTTGGATAACCACCTCTGAAAATCAATGTCTTTCCAACGGACTCGGTGGGGTTAAGTATAGTATATGCCGTGAAATCCAGAATTTTTCTTACCCTTTTATCCAATAAATCCAACATTTGACTCGTAAAACAATTTTTTGTCACAAAAGAAAATGTCGTATATGAGTGGTCTTTTTCAACTCCGATATTATAGACTAATCCTTTGTATTTTCTTTTACTTATTTTTTTAATTGGTAAAATCAATTTATCTTCTTTTATTTCTCCAACTCTATTTTTATTACTTAAATAATATATAATTGTGTAGACAAGATGCTTTAATTTTTTATTATTATTTCCATATGCACCTGCTCTATGTGTATGACAAGATGCATAAATATCATTTCTTAATAACATTTGAATTAATGCAAAAGTTATGTGTTTTGATACGGTAACTATCTGAACACAATTACGTTTTTTACTGATGTTCCCATCACCAACAATATATGCATCTACAAAGACCTTTTGTTTTTCCTTCGGCAATGTTAAAAACCATTCTGGAACGTGCTTGCTATGCGAATCCTCCCCGAAAAGCTGTTTTAAAAAATTACAAATAGGCATAGAAACACATCTTACTGTATAAATATTATATCCATTTCTTTTGGATAGTCTAGCATTAGCACCAAAAACAATTTTAAATAATTCTTGAGTTCTTTTTGCATATTCATATTCCTTTAATCCGAATGCTATTGTTACATCTCCACCATTTTTTTCACATGAGCCATCTGATAGAAAATAACCTGCAAATTCCATGAAATCATTATTTATTTTTACAATATCATTGCATTCAGAATCAAACCTGCTATAAAACCATTTATCGCCATAAAGCCTCCACCCATAGACCTTTCCCTTCTTTTTAGCCCTTTCTTTGATATACCATCCCAATTTTATTGATAACCTCTTACTCCATCCTTTTTTAACCAATTCCCTTTTAATTTCTTCATAATCGAGACCTATCAATTCAGATGTCATGCCTTTTATTGTTTTGTTTATTTTTTCCTTGTGGAAATCTGATATTTTAAGAAAATCAACATCTTTTGTCTTTTTTATTATTGGATAAATCAATTTGTCTTGATATGTCAATTCATCCACTCTCTTTTTACCATTTTCCGTGAAAATCTTATGATTTGCAGTCAAATTAACCCCCAAGCATAATCTTCTTGGAGTTATTTTGTATACATCGCCTTCATATTTTCTCTTGTGAAGCTGTAAAACCTTTTTGAATGTTCCTGTATGTGTCAGAACATAATCACCCATTTTAATTTCAGAGATTTTTTTTACTTCCACATTGGTCATTATATCTTCATCTGGAAGCAAACAATATGTGAGGTCACGTTTTCTTGAACGAAGAAGAATATTCGATGTTATCCTGTTTTTAGTGCTTGATGATGAACGAGAATCCACAAAAATCCAGAACTCGTCTAAACTTATGAAGCCGTCATGTGCAGTATCCAATTTTTCAACTGTATCAATTAAAATATATGGAATCTTGTACAAACTATAATTTGCATATAGTTTTTGCCTCTTCCTATACCAATTTAGCCATGATAAATAAGTGAGAGTTAGGGTCTTTCAGGTCGAAATCAAATTCGATTTCCCGCACCCAATAAGAGAATTTTAACCACTTTCAGTTAAAACTTTTCTCCGATGATGGCGAAGAGAACCATTTATACCAATCTCCTTTCACCAGTTGATAAATACTCTTTCATTTCAATTGACCTCCCAGTATATCTTCCAAGTTCATCTCTTTCAACAAGACCGAGCATATTTTTTGTTTTTAATGTTTGTGCCATATTTTTAACCCAATTTGGATTCCTAAAAATATTGTTTACTCTTTTATCAATAATGTGATGGCACGAAGAACATAAAATCATTAAATTATTTATATTATTATTATATGAATTTTTATCTATATGATGAACTTCCAATCTATTTTTTTGTAAATTACATTTTTCACATATTTTTGGTTTATATTTAAATGCTATTCTTCTTGCCGTTTCATGTATTCCGATTATTATCACCTTTATTTTTATTTTTCATCCTTCATCACCCTGACATGGCATTCAAACCCCTTCGCTTTCAGATAGCCTTCAAGCCCCTTTTCCATTTTCTTGTATGAGCCGACCTTTTGAGCCATATTGCTGAACGGGAGATTGTTCCTCACAACAACCTTGTCATTTTCGATAAAATGAATATGCGATATAAATTCTGGCATCGTGTTGTTTATATTTGCCACCAGCCCCATCGCTTTAGCTTTTCTGCTCTTTTTACCTTTTTCTATCTGTTTTGCATAGTCCTCATCCACAGCATCAAAAAATTCATTCAAAGATTCATCGATGTATTTCAATTTCAAACCCTTCCCATTCATTTCCTCTATTTCTATTCTCATAATCAGACCTCCCTTTCAACCCTTTTTATATGCTCAATGCATTTCTTGTTTGTGATGATTCCTATGCCACCAAGATTGGTCAACCCTATCCAACTTGCTCTTACACTCTGTTTTTTCATCAATCCACCTTCCGCAGATAATATTGTTTCTTTTTGTCAAGATGGTCTAACAATGTTTTAAGCCACTGACCACCCTTTTTTTCCTCTTCCTTTTTCCGTTCTTCGTAACCGTACATGGCGTTAACGTCAGCGACCTGCTCTAGGTCTTTTTCTTCTGGCATATTTTACCTCCATATTTTTTACGAGTGATATTGGGTTTTATTGTTTTAAGGAATCTTTCATTTTCGGATTTACCTCCTAGAATAACCACATCATATTTTTCTTTGCAGTATCCGCTATTTTGTTTGCCACCATATATTGTTGATTTGAAATTCATTGTTTCTAAAAGTTTTTTTAAAAATAAGGCAAAATCTTTTCTTATGGTAGTTATTCTCACAATATTATTCTTTTTACAATTGCAACCATCACTATCGAATATTCCTCTTATAAATGCAATTTTACTTTCTCTTTTTTCATTTAACATTGAGTTCAAATCAAACTTTTGATAAAAATTATATAATATTTTAGAATAACAATCGACCCTCCAGCAAAACCCCTGTTTAAATGTTGTTTTTTTCTTGGTATTCAATCTCGCATTTAGCCCTATCTTTTTGCATGAATTTTGAAATGCCTTTGCAAAATCCAAATCTTTACAATCAAGCATTATTCTACAAACTTTATATTTTTTATTTGGATAACTATCATAACAAAAGGCAGAGCCATCTCCATATAAAACTCCAATTATATAAAAGAGATTTTCATTTGGTTCGAGATTTATTACTTTACCGAATGACCTTCCTCGTAATTTGATTCCATTTCTTCTGAAATTTTTTCTTAATAAAAAAATAGATATGTTATATTTTTTTTTAAGCTGTTCCAAACTCAAGCCATTTTGATAGTCCTCGATTATTCCATTTTTTTTATTTCTCCAAGTCAATATCTGATTTTTATATCGCCTATCGATTATTTCGATTCCATTTTTCCTTAATTTTCGGTCAATAGCAGAGTGACTAATTCCGAATTTATCTTCCAGTTGTATAACTGTCATTATTCCATTTTCATATAAGTTTATTATTTTTTCTCTATTATCATTAAAAATTTTATCTACTCTATCCCATATATTCAAATTTTCATACATAATTATCATTCAGCGAAAGCCTGAAAAAAGCTGTCCCAAGCCCCCTTTACCAGTTCCACCACGCCTTGCTTCGCTTATTTCCCTCATGCCGCCACTGATAAAAACAAACTCACGCCGACCAAGCCTGAATCTCGAAATCCTCAAAAGCAGGAACTTTTCAGCCCAGTCCTCCATTATCTTTGAATTTAATTTTTTTGACAAGGCATAGAGATATGCAAGGGGGAATATTTCCATAGCAGTGACATCGGAAACCGTCAGCAACTTCTGCCCAGTCGGATTCAGAAGTTCCAGATTTATTTTTGCCAGTGCCTCTTCGAGACCGAAAAGGTCTCCACCTTCGGTCTTCTGCAACTTATCTCGTATGTTAGCCATTCATATCACATTACTTTGGGGTGAACACGCCATTTGCGAACATCGCATACAATATTATCAATAACATGAACACAACAGCGAAAATCAGCACGACTCCCTTCCCAATGCCACCTTTCACGCCTTCTGCATACATTTTAAGGGATTTCAGAAAACGCATATCGACAGTATCCCTCATCAGGGATGGCAACTGCGTTTTTGTCCAATGGTCTTTCGTTATCTCCACTGGCTCTAGGGTCTTGTAAACAAAATAATCCATGCTATAGCCTTCCCTTTCCTTTTTCCTTATGTCCTCCTGCATCTTTTCTATTTCGCCTTCCGTGAAATTCTCGTTGCGGAGCATTTCAAGCAAATCCTCCTTTTTCCATATTTCCTTACGCAACTCGAATTCGAGGGGAACGACCGTCTTCCACGAAAAGATATAAAAATCGCTGACATCCTTCGACAGCAGACCATCCCTGAAAACCTTAATCGGAGTGGTCTTGTCGGTGAAAAACTCGAACTTCTGGGTCTTGCCAACATCAACCTTCGTGAAACCAGATTCTATTGAAACATTTATTTCCTGTCCGCTAAAATCGGAATCAAGCAGAATCGCTTTTGCCTTTCTTTTTGCCATTCTTCACACCTTCCTTTATATTTTCATTATGATAAATGTCCATAATCTGTTTTAGTAAATCTGTTATCTGAATTCCTTTTTTGTTCAGTCGCCATAACTTCTGTCCTTGCTTATTCATGCCATCGCTATGAATAAGACCCAAATCAGAAATATATTTTATCATAACATAATAACGCACGGCATCGAACATATCTTGGTCGCTTTTTGTCATCTTTCCACCATTTTCTTTTATCAATAATAAAAAGTCAATCACTTTTTGTGTTAGTTGCATCCCTAGTCCCCCTTTTATTCAACATTTTCATTTCTTCATATAATTTTATCATTTCATTTTCTATATCATCAGGTCTTCCTTGTCCATTTCCATATATATTACTAATTTTATATTTTTCTAATATATCCATTGCTTTAATCACGATTTCCCTTTGTCTTTCTTTAGCGATAAATTTTATTTGAGGAAGAATATATTTCATAGAATATCTTTTAGCAGAAAATGTGTAAATAATTTTACTATTTCCCAATTTGGGTTGTCTTTTGGTTATACACCCACCGATATAATCTGCATTCGTGTCACTAAATAACTCTTTGACTTTTTCACATATTTTTAAATTCGTATTAGATACCACACAAATAGGATTCCAAAAAAACCCCTGCTTGCTTGATTTAGATTTAGATTTTCCAATAGAAATACAACCTTCACCATCTATAATACCCTCCAACCATCCTTTTTCTCTTTCTGTTAAATTAAAATCAGCCATTGAATTATAATTATCTTTTGACATATAAATAATTTTTCAATGAGGCATACTCTTTTTTTCGAGTATATACCAGTTTTTCGACTATGCTTTTTTATAAGGGGGCTTGAATAAAATATTTTTAGTGAAGACCTATGGCAGAATACGCAAAGTTCGATGTAAGGGAGTACACTAAAGGATTCGTTGAGGGAATCATTGGTGTCACCATAGCCGTCTACCTTATTCCGACACTGCTAGCCGCAGTGAACCAAGTAACGGGCGTTCCGTTGCTTTCAGCAACCCTTGTCGGTCTGATAGTCGGTGCTGGTGTGCTTCTGTTCATTCTTACGATTTTCCTGTAGAGACACAGGGACTCGTGATGAATGGGTAGAAACAAATAGTGAAAACTATAAACAACCCTCTTTTTTTCCTTTTTAGTGTTAACTACGGAAAAAGTGGAAGCATGAGAAGAGTTGGAATCGTTGCAATTGTATTTTTATCTTTCTTATTTGTTTTAACAAGTTCCGCTTCTGCAACTGGAATAACCGTTTGTCCTTCTGGCTGTGATTATGTGACAATCCAGAATGCTGTCGGAAATGCAAGTGCGGGAGATACAATTTCTATAGGTGCTGGAATTTACACAGAACAGGTCTATGTTGACAAATCGCTGAATATTATCGGTTCATCTCCAGATGAAGTGACAATAAATATGCCAGATAGTGGCATAGTGTCATATGACTGGAACTCTGGCAACAAACCGTTAATCGGAGTTGATACAGCGACAGGTGTTAATATATCAGGTCTAAAACTCAATAGCACGGGTCACGATACAGGAAGTTATAGTGGAATTCATTTCTGGCAGTCTTCTGGCAACATAAGCAACTGTATCATATATGGTTTTCAGGATGGGATTATTTCAAACCATGTCTGGGATACATCATACCCGACTCATGTTGACATAGCAAACAACCAGATATATTCTTGTCCTTTGGGCTGTAATGGAATAACCTGCACAGAAATTGATACAGATGCCCTTATCGAAGGTAACATTATAATCGGTGTTGCAACTTCAAATATAGGGATACAGATTGGCTATGGTGCTTTGGGTGATATAATATCAAATTCTGTTTATAACTTCACTGGTGATGGGACTGGAATAATGCTTTCGGGTGGAGTTGACAACAGCAGAATATTGAATAACATAGTTGAAAATTGCACCTCTGGGATATTTCTTTATAATGATATAAATTACGGTTATGACGGTGAAAACAACACCAACATATCGTATAATAATGTTTCAAACAGCGTTTACGGTATTGTAGTTGAGGGAAAAACCTATAACACGGAAATTCATCATAATATCATAGCAGATAGCAGTTTATACAGTGGTTATAGCGAAGCATTATCCGTTAATGCAACTCTTAACTTTTGGGGTTCTGCCACACCCAATACGAGCAAAATCAGTGGCAACATAACATATTATCCCTTTTGCCTGAATGCTGGATGTTCACTTAACATAGACAATGAAACGAAAGAATTCACTGGCAACACTACGGACTTTTCAAATATTACCGACTGGAGCGACGTGACATTAAAATTGGATGCGGGGGAAGGCACGATAGAATGGGGGAACAATGTAGACCTGACTACGAGCAACCTTCAATTTGACAATTATATCGAAATCAGCCACAGAAGGATAAGCCTGAACGCTCCCATGATGCCCGAACTTGACCATCCAGCGACCCTGACATTCAAAAATGCTGGTTATACTGACATCAGCCATTTATCATTAAAAAGGAACGGCATCACCTGCCCAAATGACATTTGCAGTAACAAGAGAATAGAAGGAAACAGCGTTCTTGTCGATGTGAACCAGATGTCGGACTACTGGCTTGAAGACAGCGTACTGGGAAGTATGCCATCCATAACGGGTCAGTTGGTCGTGTCTCTCGGCTTCGGAATAATGGGTCTATTTGCTGTCCTAACGCTCATATATGTCAGCTATGAACAAGACCCCGAAACATTCATTAAGATAATGGTATCAATTCTTATAATAGTGCTTGCGATTGTGGCTGTATGGCAGGGATTGGTAATATGATATGGAAAACGAAAAAAGGCATCTGGCTGATTTTTGGAATATTCTTAATCTTGGCTTTATCACAAAATGCTTCCGCTTTGACATACATAGACAGTTGCCAGACCCTTTCTTCAAATGATGATTATGCCATGAATGCAAGCATAACAACCGATACGTCAGGTTCTTGTTTCAGCCTGTCTTCGGGTGGGAACATCACGTTTGATGGTTCTGGGTTCAATATAACTATGAATGGAACTGGCAGTGTTCTTTCGTTTCAGGATACTGAAAACATAAGCATTATGAACTTAATCATAAATGTAACGAGTTCCCCTCAAAGAATCATAGTTCTTTCAAATGCGAATGGAACTACCATAACTGGCTCTGTCATAGAAGCAATGAATTGTTCATCGCTTAAAGTTTTGGCTGATAACACTGTTCATGCTTTTCATGGTTCTGGCATAAATTTGACAGGGAATAATATTAGCATTTGCGGTAATGTCTGGTCTGGAAATATTGATGATGTTAATGCCAGCATAATCGGGAATAATTTTTATTTTCAATGTGTGGAGGGAGTGAGTCCATATTATAGTAATGCAGACATTAGAGGAAAACAGGTGAATTTTTCATACAACGATGTAAAAGGATATTGTGATAATACTACTGGTACTTTCTTGTTCACAAACCTTAAGAACAGTTATGTGGGATTCAATACGTTTACTGGCTATGGCAAATTGTATGAGCCATTTACATTTCATAATGTTTCTGGGAGTATCTTTGAAAATCTTGTAATCAATACGACAGGTGTTACCGATTTTGGTTCGTACATGACTGGCAGGTTTTGCTGCGGAACGGATAATATTTTTAGGAATTCAAAACTCTATCTGAACAAACCGTTTAACATCTATGCCGTCAATTACATAGGCAACAACATCACTTGGGATAACATAGAGTATAACTGTTATGGGACTTGCAACATGGAAATTCATGACTATGATAATGTCACAATAAAGAATTCCATATTTTCTGGAAATACTTTCACAATATCTGGCATTTCAACGACACCCGCAAACAATACGCTGTACAACCTCCATTTCCAGAATGTCTCGGCAAACAAGAAAATAAGGGTAGAAGATGCTGTGAATAACAATTACACATTCGATTATTTGAACTCGAATGTGTCCACTACATACCCCGCAATGGACATATTCAATGTCAGCAATTTTATGATAACGAATTCCAATCTTAACAGTTCCACCTATGGGGTTTCGGCGACAAATTCTACTGGGACAATAAATGACTCCAGCTTATTTGGTAGGTGTTCTGGGATTGACTTGCAGGGGAATTCGGTTGTCGATGCGAACAGGGGAATCCTCAATTCCACCCCAGTATGCACGTTGCTCGGCTTTCCTGTCGGCTCTGCGAGGACAAGGGACACTGCCAGCCTCAACATCTACAATGCCACAGTTGTGGACAAGCAGAACATATCGGCATGGAATGCCTCGCAGGTGAATGTCTACTGGAATCTTCTGGTCACGAATCCCCTTTCCGCTTCATGCAGCCTTGCCGACAACATGAGCAACCCAGTTTCGAGTTTCAGTGGCGGTTATGACTCTATGCTTCGCCAGTTCACTCAATATCCGAGCAACAGGACAAGCTATGCGCCCTATGCGTTAACCGCAACGAAGGTTGGTTATAATGATGGTCTTTTCAGCATTCCGCTTGCCGATAATACTGTGCTTAACGTAAGCCTTGCTACAAGAATTCCGTATATCGAATCGCCTTTGAACATAACCTACAATGAAACTCGAAGAATATGGTTCAACGTGACGGGTGATGCATCATTTGACATCTGCCTCGTGAACTGGGGTGCTGGAAACCATACCATGACAAACTCCAGTGGCAACTATAATTACCTGAATGACAGTATGCCTAATGGGAATTATGTTGCGGAATTTTTCTGTAATAACACCGTCAGTGGTCTTGGATATAATTCGGTCTCGTTCACGGTAGCCGCTCTTCTTCCGATATGGGTGGATTCACCAGTCAATTCAACTTATTCAAACGGTTCGATATGGTTTAACGTTTTTCTTGGTTTCGTTGGCGATACCTGTCTTGTCGATTATGGATACGGTAACAAAACAATGACGAATTCCACTGGCAACTGGAACTACTTCAATGGAAGCATGGCTGACGGGAATTATCTGGCTAAATTTTTCTGCAATGATACGATTGGCGATATGGGCTTCAATTCGGTTCATTTCACAATAGATTCCACTCCTCCTGTCATTACAATCCAATATCCCCTGCCGAATATATTGCATAATGACAGTTCGATATGGTTCAATGTCACGTTAAATGAGGCTGGCTATTCCTGCATCGTCAATTATGGATATGGCGGAGAGGCGATGACGAATTCGAGCGGAAACTGGCATTACTTCAATGGGAGCATGGCTAACGGCATTTATCTTGCGGAATTCTACTGCACAGATTTGGTCGGCAATCTGGGATACAATTCCACCACATTCAAAATTAGCATAGGGACAATCTACCAGTCCTGCGGACAAGCCATTGCTGGCAACAAGACTTATGTTATGAACAGAAGCATCAATCTGACTTCAGCGGGGGGTACATGTTTGTCTTTTAATGTGAACAATGTCACTTTTGATGGCAACGGGTTCACCGTATCTGGCAATGTGTCGGGGAGGCTTGTCGAAGTTGGAATCGTAAATAACCTTACTATAATGAATCTGAATCTTGATTGCAACAATACTGTGAACAGGTCTATGAATATGATTACAAATTTATCTAATCTTCTTATTAAGAATGTCAACATCACTGGAAACTGCAACGAATTTATCGTGAGGGTCGTACAAGATTGGAAGAACAATATTACTTTCAGGGATGTCAATATATTAAGCAGCAAATATGGAAAAAATCCGCTTCTTGTTCAGAATGTTGCCAATCTTTCTCTTACGGGCGTGAACATAATAAATTCGACTGCAACAGGCATAAGCCTGACAAATATCACTGGCTTTTTTGCATCGGATATGAATGTAATAAATTCGACAACGGCTTTAAGTTTCACGAATGTTATCAATTCCAATATCGGCAATGCGAACTTAACAAACAGCAGAGGGACTGTAATTTCCATAAGCAATTCCAGTAGCATTTCCTTTACTGGTATGGGCATAATAAACTCGACATCGGCTGGTTTGAGCATGACGAATGGTGTTAATCTGCTGGTTGACAATGTTCTCATGCAAAATGTTACGACTGGATTATCATTGACGAATGTTACGGGTAATGTCAGTTTGCTTAATGCTAATATTAATGGTTCTACGACTGGATGTAGTTTCACTGCTTCCAGTGCAAACATTACGAATTCAATCTGCTCTGCAATATCTTCATATGGGATGTTTGCAGCCAACTCTTCTGCTGGAAGCGGAACTGTCAATGCATATTTCTCGACATTCATTGGCAACGTTTCTGCGGTTGACGTTAGGAACAACATGGTCGTGAACATTTACAATTCAACTGCGACAAGGACAAATACATATCTTTTGAGTAATGTAAGTTTTCCATTGCCAATAATGGGTTCTCTCCGAACAAGGAATTTTGCCATTCTCAACTGTTACAACTGCACGATGAATGATGCCGAGAATATATCTGCGATTGACTCCTCGCAGGTGAATGTCTACTGGAATCTTAACATTCTGAATCCATTGAATGCAAACATTAATCTTTACGATTTGCAGAACAATTTACTATCTTCATTCATAGGCAATAACAGCTTATGGGTAAGGCAATTTTTCGCAAATAGCAGTGGTCAAACGCAAAACACCCCGAATCCTATTCAAATTGGCAAAAGCGGATATTATGCAAAGACCGACAGCATAAATATGAATACGAATAAAGATTATACTATAAGTATGAGGTTAATTGTCCCAATGGTAGACCCATCTTCGATAACAGGTCAGCTTGTCCTTACACTAGGGTTCGGCATAATGGGTCTATTTGCGGTGATGACATTACTTGGTTTCGGATACATCACCTCTACAGGGAAGCCAGACCCAGAGACAATCGCCAAAATAATGATAGGGGTTGTGATTATCATATTGATGATTGTTGCCGTATGGACAGGGATTGTTCATCCTCCATAAAAATGATATATGAAAAAATATAAAAAGGAAAAATATGTATGCTAAAACCTGCGATTATAATCACTACATTTCTAATTTTTTTATTATTAAATAGCGGTCGTGCCTTCGCTAGCACCTGCGGTGACAGCATATGCGATACAAGCCCCCCAGATGCGGAATGGGTAAGCTGTCCGCAGGACTGCCCATTGAACAATACTGCCTTAATAGAAGATTTGCAAGCATATCATAGACCGATTGTTTCTGGCTTGCAGATAATGAGCGAAATGGGAATGTGTACTATCGGTGCTGTTTTCAATATAAATGGAACATATTATGGAATTACAGCTTCTCATTGCAAAGAACTTATAATTGGGGATATAATCTTTATATCAGAAAATAACACTGTTTGGAGTCCTGACAATACAACAGTCGGAATAGGAGATTTTATATATAGTGGTAGGATAGTGGATGTTGCAGTCATACGATTAAATATAACAGGAAATTCAACTGATTTTCTCAACAATACAATTGATTGCATTATGAATGAATATCCTTTAAATGATTCTGCCTTTTATTATAAAATCGGAAGGACAACTGGCTTGACATTCGGGCATATTACGAATAAAACATCATCAACATTCAATATTACCAACATAAATAATTCTGAAATTTTTGGTGATAAGGGGGATTCTGGTTCTGGCATCATATATATCGATAATCCTCAAAAAATAGCCAGCAATCCAAGAAAACTTGTTGGAATATTAACTTCTTCACCTGATAATGGAACTACTTGCAGTTCCCCTTCGCCAATCGAAATAAGCGAAACCCTTTCAGATTTTAATTTTCCAATATGTCTTTCACAAACTCCATCAATTAAGACAACCAGTCCAACATATAATGAATATTTTACAGAAACAGATAACATACGGTTTAACCTGACAATGGACAGGAATGGAGATACCTGTTATGTGGATTATGGCATGGGCAATAACAAAACAATGACGAATTCAAGTGGTAATTGGCATTATAACACGACCCTGAACAACACAGACAATGTATGTTGCATAGGAAACAGGAAATATACGGAATATGATGCCAAAGTCTGGTGCAATGACACATTCGGAAATGCCAACACAGCAACCCTGCCAAACTTTTTCGTGCTATCCGAACCCATAATCAACCAGTCCAATATAATTGGTCAGCTTGTGCTTACACTGGGATTTGGTTTAATCGGGATATTCACCGTTCTCGGCTTCGTATATTATGAATATGGTCAAAATTACGAGATGTTCATAAGAATGATAATCGCAATACTTGTAATAATGCTGGTACTTGTATCAGTATGGCAGGGATTAATCCTTCCACCGTGAAATTTATATTAAAGCGAAGATAATGGTAATATGCATGAAGAAAAGAATTTGGATAGTTTCGATAGTATTTCTTCTTTTTTTAGCGATTGGCGTAAAGGCACAAACAGCCATTCCTCCCCCGATAAAGGGTGAATGTCCAGACACTTGCATTAATGTCACGCTATATCTAAAAGGCACTTTTGACGAAAAGATACAAACCTGCATCTATGATTTGACTGATAGATGCATAGAAGCAATAAACGGCGAATGCCCTGACAGGTGCATGGATTCAACATTATACCTGAAAGGTGAACTTCCAGACCCGAAGACCAATTCCTGTTCATACGGATATACGGAATTTTGCAAATACGGATGCAGGCTTGATGACAAATCAGTATTTCCAGAACCAGCCTGCAATGCACTTCCACCTCTGGACACAAGCACAAGCCTTGAAAAAATATATTCCGACATCCTGAAAATACAGAACCAGACATCAAACACGGATGCGAATTATAAGCAATTATACGATGAGATAATAAAACTCAAGGCACAGGTCTACCAGAATTCCCCGTCTATAACTGTTCATGGAACTGAATATGTAATTGGTCAAATGGGAAAGGTGTGGGTTCAGGTTTTAGACTCAAACAAAACAGCAGTCGATAATGCCACCTGCCTTGTTGACATCTATACCCCGTGTGGTTCACGTCTAGTAGAAAAAGAACCAATGTCTTTTCTTGAAGATGGAGTCTATTATTATAATTTCATAGTACCAAGTGAGATAGGTGTCTACCCTTCCATAGTCGAATGCTATTATGTCTCAACGACTGCCATAAGCCTAGCATCTTCTGGTGTAGTAGTTACAGGAACTACGACAAGCGGTGATTATACCTCCACATGGGTTCTTGACAGCGTTTATTGGGTCGTGAGGGAAGCATCATTGGATGGGAAGGACAGAATACAGACGTTAATGAATTTTAGCAATGTCTCACAACCAGTATTACAATCAAATTTAAATATAATATGGACTGGCATATGGAATGCCGCACCAAATACTGACAGCGTAAGCATATACATAATGAATTTCACGAGCGGTAACTGGATTTTACTGCCAAATAAAATAGACGATACTGGGGGAAGCGTTATGACAGTCGCCAATTCCATAGCAACTACCAACGCAACAAGCATTGGATTGGTCAAAAATGGCATAGTATCAATAATGTTCAACGATACGAATGGGACTGACGGTTCGGCGACACTTTTCAAGAGCGATTATGTCCATGTGGATGTTGTAGCACAATTTTCTCCGCAATACCAGCAGATAATCGGCTCTGGGGAAATCCATGTCACATCACGCAATAACTTTCCATATGTAAAAGAAACTTTATGCGGAGTAGTTAATGGAGAAATAGTAAAGGAAAAGGAATCCTCATGTTCCATATTCACGCATACTGGCGAATTCCCATTTCCAGAAGGGGAAATTGAGGATAACATAACGATAACCGCACTGGAAACAAAAGCAGACCAGATTTGGGGCTACATCACTCCAGAGGGGGTGAGTTGCGGGGCGATTTACTGGATTAAACATTACAATGGCACTTCATGGGTCAATATCGATTTGTCCACAGTCATATTCTCATCAGAGCCAAGTGGCAATTGCGAGGTGAAAGTATCAATCGATTTGATAAAGGGAAATACATACCTTTATTGGATTAAAATGGACAACTACATGAAATACAAGGTGATGCAGACAAAGGCATTGCTTGATGCGCTCAATTTCACACACCCCATATTATGCGACCCTTATGCCTTATCGCAAAATTATACATATACAGTGCCAATATTGAACAATACGGACATATCAAACGACATAATATTGAGAACGTGCCATTTTGCAAGAGATGTCGATTGGTGGGGATATAATTTCTATAATGCATCGCTATATGTCAACACAACTGGCAATTATGTGACATTTTATGATGAACTTACGGGATATATCGATGCAAAACTGCATGACTACCTCCAATTGCTCATCGGATACACACTTCAATATAATATGAATCCGATGATTGCAGGCATTTCCATAAATACAACGCAAATTTCTACACTATTATCATATATGAATTCATCCATATCCAACATAACAGACGGCATAAGATTCACGGGCGGGACAGAATACAGTTCAGGCGAAACTGGAATATCATCAGTCCAGTTCATAATAAGCAATGTTCCAGTCAGCAATGGCGATTGCAATGCAACGATTTACTATCCGAATGGAAGCGTACTTGTTTCCGATGCGAATATGTCATACTTAACTGGAAGCGATGGCATTTATTCGTATAATTTCACAGTTACAGTACCTACTGGCATTTACAGGGAACATTTCGTTTGCAGGAGAGGAAGCGGTCAAAGATATTATTCATCGGGAGAATTTCATAATTCCGACTGGGCGAACAACATCACAAACATCTACAGCCTTCTCCAATATATGAACAGCACGGAATCACTGCATTTCAACAGCCTCTATAACCTCATAGTATCGGTGAATTCATCGATAAACCAGAACATAATTTCGGTGAACGACAGCGTATCCAGCATACTGTGTCAGTTGCAATCCATACAAAACAATCTGACATTGGTTTACAACCTTGTCGGAGCATCGAATGCAACGATAATGCAAAAACTTTTCAGAATACAGGAAGAGATAACATCCGTAAACGACACAATAAAATCGATAAACCAGTCGATTGAAAGCCATCTTAACAACATAGAAATCATTCTGAATTCCATACAGAGCGACCTGAACCAGATAAAGGGAAACCTTACGGAAATAAAGGCAATCTCGCAGGAGATAAACGTCACGGTTAACGGGATAGTTGGAATTCTAGGCAACATATCTACCGATATAAGCGGACTCAATTCCAGCCTCATAGCCCATATCGACACCTCCTTGTCCAACCTCGAATTTAACCTGACAACGCTTATAATATCCGTGAACAATACCGTATTGGCAAGCAATATAACGATAATGAGTCAACTCTATGCAATGCAGGCTGAAATTGCAAGCCTTAACCAGACGATAATAAACGGATTGCTGAACATATCGAATGTGACCGTGAATATCACGACATCGCAACAAGAGGTGATTAAGACCATGTTTGCATTATTCGGAAGCCAAGCGAAGAACAGGAATTATGCATATCTGGGAATCGGGGGTGGACTGACAGGATTTCTGGCAGGTGGAGATAGCGGTGCTACATATTATTGCAAGGACAACATGACACTGGCGCAGTATTCAGTGCAGAATATTTCGGGTTCAATGAACTCAACTAGTATTTTTGAGGACTTGACTCGTTGCACCTATGGATGCGTTCAGAATGCCTGTGTGATTCCGCAGTATATGATTTGGTTATATTGTCTGCTCGGTTTGCTTTTTGTGTTTTTCCTGTACCTATATATTGAGAGGCATAACATTCCATTTATACTTTAACCGAGCCGAAAGAAGACCACTTAACTTGTTAGGTGGATGAATTTCGGCGATTTGCATAGATATAAATATAGAAAATATGTATAAAAATATGA
>Ga0315296_10000500_pt1 | contig 35914 bp, 31 predicted proteins | sample YL17G14_18_MG_FD_203921 | JGI IMG/M metagenome (GOLD analysis project Ga0315296, IMG submission 203921) | Sediment microbial communities from Yellowstone Lake, YNP, Wyoming, USA - YL17G14_18 | ecosystem: Environmental > Aquatic > Freshwater > Lake > Sediment | place: USA: Wyoming | collected... | reverse complement strand
GCCACGACCAATCGATGGTTTTCAGACCTAGAGGCGATATGTCTCGCTATCATCAAAACCGTCCGCTCATGGTCTCCTAAGAAAATCCGCCGATTGTGTAACATATATTAATGCGTTTATATTAGTTAATGAAATTTAAAGAAAGCCTAAATGAACAGAATGAATGAAGACATAAGAATTGAGGCAAGAATATGATTAATGTTGCCCAAATCGGCGTTGGATATTGGGGACCAAATCTTTTACGAAATTTGGTTTCAAACCGTGATTGCTCTGTCAAATTGGTCGTCGATATTGCAGCAGAGCGCCGTGATTATGTGAAAAGTCTTTATCCAAATATCAGAGTTTCTAAAAACGTTCAGGACATCGAAGATGACCCTAGGATAGAGGCAGTCATTATAGCAACGCCTCTTAAGACACATTATGATCTTACAATCAGGATGCTCAAGGCTGGCAAACATGTTCTTGTTGAGAAGCCGCTTGCTTCAAATCTTTCAGAAGTAGAAGAAATAGAGGGTCTCCAACAGAAGAAAAACTTAGTAGTTATGGTGGGCCATACCTTTCTCTATAACGCTGCTGTGAGATATGTGAAAGGTCTAATCGATTCTGGCACCTTGGGTGATATTCGCTATATCTATAGCCAGCGGCTCAATCTTGGACGAATTCGTTCGGATACAGACGCGCTCTGGAATTTTGCCCCCCATGATATCAGTATTATCCAGTATTGGCTTGATGACCCTGATCCAGTGTCGGTGTCAGTTCATGGCATGGATTATGTGCAAAAAGGTATTCATGATGTCGTATTTATGAATATTATATATCCGGGCAAGATTATAGCCAACATCCACGTCAGCTGGCTTGACCCGCAAAAAGTCCGTAAGATGATTGTTGTGGGATCAAAAAAAATGGTTATCTATGATGATATCGCTGATAATAAAATAGCCATTTTTGACAAGGGAATTGATCGAATGGCTATTCTTGGAGAATATATGGACTATGACAGACCTGAGAATATAAAATTCAACCATCGCTCAGGTGATGTTTTGCTTCCAAAAATTAAATTTGAAGAGCCTTTAAAAGTCGAGATCGCTCATTTCCTTGACTGCATAACAAACGGTATAAAATGTATGACCGATGTTGAGCATGCGAAAAAAGTGATAAAAATACTCAATCTATCTCAATCAGAATAGGCCTAGTTAAAGAAATATCTAATAGTTTTCTTTTGCCTTGAAAGGTGATTTCATGAAAAATAATCCAGTCATTAAGAGCGTAGGCATTCGAGATGTTCAGTTCGGAAAAAATGTCATCATTGTTGAGCCTTCGAATCTTTATGAATGTATCATTGGGGATAATACATTTATTGGACCATTCGTTGAGATACAGAAAGGTGTAAAAATTGGCAAAAATTGTAAGATTCAATCGCATAGTTTCATTTGTGGGCTAGTAACTATTGGCGACAACTGTTTTATTTCTCATGGCACGATGTTTATTAATGACACCTTTTCTTCAGGGCATCCCGCTAGAGGGGATAGAAACTTGTGGAAGCCGACAATAATTGGAAATAATGTTTCCATTGGAACCAATGCCACAATATTACCGGTGAGAATTGTTGACGATGTGGTCATCGGAGCGGGTTCTGTCGTCATTAAGGATATTTTAGAGCCGGGAATTTATGCTGGGAATCCAGCACATAAATTAAGAGATATATAACTTTGTAGCAAAAAGAGGTGAACACTATGGATATTCCGTTGGTCGATCTCAAAGGTCAGTACAATCATTTAAAATCAGAAATCGATTCAGCTATTCATTCTGTCATTGAAGAGACAGCTTTCATTCGCGGCAAATTTGTGGAAGAATTTGAAAAAGCTTATGCAGACAAATATGTGGTGAAACACTGTATCACCTGTGCCAACGGTACGGATGCGATCTACATCACACTGCGAGCATTAGGGATTGGATCTGGCGACGAAGTCATCACCGTGGCCAATAGCTGGATATCGACTTCAGAAACGATTAGCCAGGCCGGAGCCAAGCCTGTCTTTGTCGATATAGAGCCTGATTACTTCAGTATTGATCCTCGGAAAATTGAAGAAAAAATAACAAAGAGGACTAAGGCCATTATTCCAGTTCATCTCTATGGTCAACCTGCAAAGATCGCTGAAATCAGAGAGTTATGTGAAGAATATCAACTTCTTCTCATCGAAGATTGTGCCCAAGCCCATTTTGCTCGATACAATGGCCAGAAAGTTGGCACTTTCGGCGTTGCCGGCACTTTTAGTTTCTATCCAGGGAAAAATCTGGGAGCCTACGGCGATGCAGGCGCTATCATTACCAATGATGATGACTTGGCAATTAAATCTCGAATGTTTGCCAATCATGGGAGTCTTTACAAGCACGATCATGAAATAGAAGGTATCAACAGTCGTATGGATGGAATTCAGGCAGCTATTCTTAATGTGAAATTGAAATATATTGATGAGTGGAACAACACGAGGCACAAGCATGCTCTGAAATACAATGAATTGCTTTCAGGTTTCCCTAATGTTAAGACACCTAAAATTCGGGAAAATTCTTTTCATATATTTCATCTTTATGTTATTCGGACGAATAAACGTAATGAATTAGAAAATTATTTAAAATCGAAAAGCATTGGCACAGGTATTCATTATCCTACTGCCTTGCCGTTTTTACCTGCATATAAACATTTAGCTCACAAACCATATGATTTCCCGATCGCACACGAATATCAAGATGAGATTCTTTCCTTGCCAATGTTTCCTGAACTAAGCGATGACCAAATTGAGTATGTCGTCAATTCTATAAAGGAATTTTTAAAATAGCCAAATAATTATGTTTTGGCTAAAACATATATAGAGTAGATAAAAATATTGTTTTCCGTATCTTCTAGCGAGGTAGTAATTGCGAGGGTAATACACTTCACTAGTGCATTTCGTATTTAACGTTGATTTATTTGAGAAATTGGTCTTAGTATTGCAAGAATGATAGTTAAATAGAAAATGGATAAAATAATTAAACTGCTAAGAAAGAAATTCCTATCCCGCAGCAATATCTATTATAAATTGAAACCAATAATTCCAAGGTCGTTACAAATTATTTTTCGCAGAATTTATATAGACTTGAAGCGGAATAAATATAAAGATATCTGGCCTATTTATAAGGAAGCACGGCAAGCTCCCAAAAGCTGGTCAAGATGGCCTAATAGTAAGCAATTTGCGCTGGTCCTGACTCATGATGTGGAAAGAAAAAGAGGTCAAGAACAATGTTTAGATTTGATGAATATAGAAAAAGAGTTAGGGTTCAGATCCGCTTATTTTTTTGTTCCGGGAATGTGTAAGAATTTTTTACCCATACAACAGAAGTTAAAAAATAATGAATTTGAAGTCGGGATCCATGGTTTATTCCATGACGAAAAACTCTTTGAATCAAGAAAAATTTTTCGGAGGAAAGCCGTTCTTATCAATCATTTCATATCTACATGGAGAGTATTAGGTTTTAGATCTCCTCACATGCATTGTGAACTTACATGGATTCATGATTTAAATATCTTATACGATGCATCCACATTTGATGTCGATCCCTTTGAACCCCAACCCGATGGCGTTGGTACTATTTTCCCCTTCATAATTAAAAATGAACTTTCAGGCAAAAGTTATGTTGAACTCCCTTATACTCTGCCTCAAGATTTTACTTTATTTGTTCTCATGAAGCAGAAAAATATTGATATTTGGAAGAGAAAATTAGACTGGATTGTAGAAAATGGTGGCATGGCACTCATGATTACACATCCAGATTATATGAATATTAAAGGAACCGAGTTGTCAATAGATGAATACCCCGTCGGATATTATTTAGATTTCTTGTGTTATATTAAGAAAAAATATGAAAAACAATATTGGCATGCTCTGCCCAGAGATATTGCGCAATTTTGGACAGAACGGATGAGAAATACTCTTGATGATAAGAATAGGACGTTTATCAACAAATTTAATAAGTCCTTAAGATGGTAGTATTATTTTAATTAATCAAATAAAAAAAGTGAAAATTGATAGAATCGATCTAGCAAAAAGGAGGACATAATCCTAGCATGGAAATTTTCTCATTCATAGTTCTCATTTTTTTATCCTTATTAGGTTATTCTGCGGGGGCTGTAAGCAAATCTGGAAAATCTTTAGAATTAAAGCCCCAAATTATTGATCTGATTTTAGTAGTTGTTATTTGGATAGGAGCAATTTCCTCTAGAATAATTCTTAATTTAAATAAATGGCTCTTAATCTTAATATGGGTAATCCTAAGTATCATTATAGGAACTTCAGCAGTTTGGTCTCGAAATTTATCTGAAGAAAAGGCACCCGCTTCAATGAAACTCTTTGGAACTTCAAAAAATCAGCTCAAAAGTCTTTGGCAAAACTGGAAAGACTACTCTAAAAGAATGGGGAGCTTTCAGACTAGGATAATGCTTTCCTTGTTTTATTTTATTTTTGTTTCCCCCTTTGCTCTGGCTGTAAAAATGTTTTCTGATCCATTAAAGATAAAAAAACAAAGTGCCAGTAAACAATCACATTGGCTCACAAAAAAAGAAACCGATATTGACCTAGACCAATATAGGAGACAATTCTAATGTATATACTAGGAATTTCTTGCTTTTACCATGATGCTGCCGCAGCCCTTATAAAAGATGGAGAACTTATAGCAGCTGCAGAAGAAGAAAGATTTACAAGAAGAAAGCATGACTTTGATTTCCCTGAGAATGCTATACATTTCTGCCTCGATTTTGCTGGGATCACAGGCAAAGATTTAGATTATGTTGTGTTCTATGAGAAGCCTTTTCATAAATTTGAGCGCATCTTGATGACAATTTTCCAAAATTATCCAAAATCTTGGAATGTTTTCAGAGAAGCGATGATCACCTGGCTTGGAGATAAGCTTTGGGTAAAAAGTATCATCAAAGATAAATTAAGAATTGAGGAAAATAAGATTCTTTTCGTGGAACACCATCTTTCTCATGCGGCAAGTGCTTTTTACCCCTCTCCTTTCGAAGAAGCAGCGATTCTTACCATAGATGGAGTTGGAGAGTGGACAACTGCCACCATGGGAGTAGGTAAAGGAGCCGAAATAAAATTGCTGAAAGAGATCAAGTTTCCCCATTCTCTTGGCCTCCTTTACAGCGCCTTTACAGCCTTTTTAGGTTTCCAAGTGAATGAGGGGGAATATAAAGTCATGGGTATGGCTCCCTATGGCAAGCCAAGATATGTTGACAAGATATATGATCATCTCATTAATGTAGCTTCAGATGGTTCTTTCTGGATTAATATGGATTATTTTTCCTACCATTATTCTGACGAGAAAACGTTTAATAATAAGTTTGAGGAGCTATTCGGAAAACCAAGGACGCCTGAAATGCATTTTTTTACCTCTAATACGAGATTCCCTTCCTATTTTGGAGAAAAACCCTCTAATTATAAAGAGCTCTGTCGAGAAAATGAATACTATGCAGATGTGGCTGCCAGCATTCAAAAGGTGACAGAAGAAATTTTATTAAAACTGACAGATTCCTTGCACAAAGAGACAGGATTTAAAAAACTTTGTATTGCAGGGGGAGTTGGTTTAAATTCAGTGGCAAACGGAAGAATTCTACTTGAAACTCCATTTGAAGAGCTTTTCATTCAGCCTTCAGCAGGAGATGGAGGCGGCGCGTTGGGAGCTGCATTGCATGTTTATCATGGGCTGCTTGGAAAGCCGAGATCATTTGTCTTAGAACATGCATACTGGGGAAAGGAATATTCAGAGAAGGAAATAAGGGAATTCTTGGAGAGAAACAATATATCATATGAATACTTTTCTGATGACGATAAGCTCTTAACAAGAGTTGTGGACGACCTTGTAGACGGAAAAGTTGTGGGCTGGTTTCAAGGGAGGTTTGAGTGGGGGCCAAGGGCATTAGGAAATAGGAGCATTTTGGCAGATCCAAGAAGTGAAGAGATGAAAGACTTAGTTAATATAAAAATTAAGTTTCGAGAACCTTTCAGGCCTTTTGCTCCGGTAATATTAGAAGAGAACACTAGTGATTTTTTCTCTGGAGATAATATTGTCAAACAATTTCCTTCAAGGTATATGCTCTTTGTTTTCCCTTTAAAAGAATCGAAAGCAGAAGCCATAAACGCAGTTAACCACATGGGGACGGGAAGGCTTCAAACAATCAGGGAAGAATGGAATCCCCGGTATTATCAAATCGTGAAAAAATTCGGCGAGGCAACAGGAATTCCAGTGCTTCTTAACACATCTTTTAATTTGAGAGGAGAACCAATAGTAAACTCTCCAGCCAATGCCTTTAATACTTTCAGCAAAAGTGGGATAGATGTGCTTGTGCTTGAAAATTTCATGATAAGAAAATAAATTATTATTAGAAAGAGGAAGAAATGGGAATAGGAAAAAACATAATATCTAAGTTCGGGATATTTAGAGAACTCTTGGCATTTCTATGGCAGAGAAAGCTCTGGTGGCTCATGCCAATAATAATCTTTTTAGTATTGTTTGGCCTTTTGTTGATATTTACCCAAAGTTCTGCAGTAGCGCCGTTTATATATACACTTTTTTAAAGTATATAACTAAGTATTTTTATTAGCATTAGTTAAATCTGCCTATGCACTTAACTCAAGTATACACTACATATAGTTATCTATGAAGAAAGATATTTTCCAGGGATAGGATCAATTGTCAATGCCTGTTGCACGAGACGAAAAAACAGTTTTCCTCTCGACCTTGAGGTTCTGCGATTGAAACGAAAGGTAAATTCATCCAAATAATAATCAAGATGCGAGATTTGAACAGCTCCCTGATGTGTACCCAACAACCACCGTTTGAGCAAAGAGGCGACTGTATTGCATCTGGGCAACAAGTTTTCGCCGACATCGGTTTCCTCGCGGACGATTTCGTGTTTGTATCCTATCGAGTCCAGACGTTTGTAACCAAGCCATCCATCCGTGCGGATTGTGCTCTGGGAGGCTACTGTATCTTGTACGGCCTTCTCCAGGCTTTTTCCAGAAGCATCCGAAACACGTTGAAGTCGGATACGACCGGTGCGTGTACCGTCCAATTGAACGATGACAATAACCAAGGCTTTGCCAGCGGAGCCCCGGCCACGCTTCCCTGGTTTTCCTCCTCCGATATAAGTCTCATCAACCTCCACGATACCAGAAAGCCGATCACGACCAGGACGAACCATGGCTCGTCGAAGCTTGTGCATCCACGTCCAGGCTGTACGGTAACTGCCCAAGCCCAGAGCCCGCTGCAAACCCAATGCGCTAATTCCGTATTTTTGATTCGTTATGTGCCACATCGCACGAAACCACAATTGCAATGGCATCTTTGCGCCGTGAAAAATCGTCCCTGCGGTGACAGAGGTTTCAAGATCGCAATTTTTGCAGTGGAACAAGTCCCGGCTTGTCTTCCAAGCTTTTTTATGTTGACAATGTGGACATATGAATCCCCCGGGCCACCGAAACCGAAGAAGATATTCTTGGCAAGCTTCTTCGCTATTAAATTGTGCTTCAAATTCCATGATTGTTTTCGGGTAGTCTTCCATACCCGCATATACTACATCTTGGGGCTACTTGAGTAAAGTGCATAGGCAGGTTATTAATTTTTAAAAGTTGTAAGATTTTGGTAATAGTTGGAAAGACAAGAGCCCTCAATTCCGCCCACATTCTGTTGGAATAATTATGACAAAAGAGGACAATGAATTTTCCTTTGAGTGGAGTAGTATGGCTTAGCTTGTTGATATATTTACTCCTTTCTCTGAAGAGACATCGTGAATTTTAAAAGGAGTAAATGTGAAAGATAAACCCAAAAATAAAAAAGCTCTTATTATAGCCGGTGTATTATTTATTTTAATTGGCATCATATGCAATGAATGGGTACTTGCTGTATTACTTAGCCCTGATGGGGTAATTAGGAGTATCCCGAATAGGATAATTATCTTCATTTTTGATATTTTATGCATTTCTGCAGGAATTATACTTATCAAGTTTGGATATAAAATTAAGGGGCGAGAAATTATATTCTCAATAATAACATTTGTACTATTTTTGCTTCTTATGGAAGGAGGAATAAGAATTTTTTATATAGTTAAGAACAAAATAATTCCCAGAGAAAGGAACTTCTCAAAGTACCTTGGGTGGGAAACTGCTGCAAATGTTTTTTCGAAGGAGATACTTAAAGGATATGGCGAAATAAAATATTCTACAACAAAATGGGGTTTCCGTGTTTTTGGCAATGTTAATACTATCAAAACTAAAATATTTGTAATTGGGGATTCAATTACGCAAGCAAATACTGTTTCAAATGGTAACGCATATTATGACTATTTAAAAAAGAAAAATAATAATATCGAAATATTCGCTTATGGTGGAGGAGGATACGGTTCGCTGCAAGAATATATGATATTGGATAAGTACATCGACAAAATTAAGCCTGATATAATTCTTTGGCAGTTTTCTTATAATGACATTATTAATAATGACCATGAACTTGAATCTGCGAGTTTTATAAACAATAACCACATGGTAAGACCTTATTATATACAAGGTCATATTGAATGGTTATATCCAACAGAGAATCGCGGATTGATTTACAAAATAGTTCAATCTTCATATTTATTGCGACTATTAGATATTAGGCTAAAAATACTCAGAGCAGAGAAGATTGGTTCAATAGAGGATAAGTTATCTGAGAATCAACCGCTACTTAAAAAGTCATTAATTACAACTTCAGAAATATTAGGTTTGGCTAGAAAAAGAGTTGGGAATATACCAATACTTGCTTTTTCAGCTGATAATCAAAAATGGTTAGGAAACGCATTTTTTGATATTTGCAACACATATGCTATACATTACATACCTGGCATACCAGAAGCAATACAAGCAGCAAAAAAATCTGGAATTTCTGTCGATGGATCTCCTTATGACCCTCATTGGAACAGTGTTGGTCATTCTATTGTTGGAGAAATTATACTCAATTATATAATTAAAATGAAGCTTTTAAATAATGATTAATTCAAATTCTTAAATGTAAGGTTCATTTTAATGAACATGTTGAAGTGATATTGATATAAAAATCAGTATTGGCATTGTTTATCCAAAAAATTGCCCAAATTTTGTCAAGACAAATAAAAAGTTCTTTTGAAGAAAAGAGAAAGGTGTCTTTAAGCAAAATTGATTGGTTAAATATAGGTTGCATCGATGCTTTCTTTGTCGAGCACCGAAAATCCTTGTCTTAGAAAAAATTAAAATGATTGAACTATCTACAAAAAGGATCACTATCACAGGAGGCAAAGGATTTCTTGGAAATCATCTAGTTCGGAAACTTCGAGAAGCAAGAGGCTGCAGAGATGTCTTCATTGCAGATCTCCCTGAGTATGATTTAAGACTTATTAAAGACATTAAAAGAATGTTTGATAAGCAAAAACCAGATATTGTAATTCATCTTGCTGCAGTTGTAGGAGGAATAGGTGCAAATAAAGAGAATCCGGGCAAGTTCTTCTATGACAACGCTATAATGGGCATTCAACTCTTGCACGAGGCTTATCTTAGAAGAATAGAAAAGTTTGTTGCGCTTGGAACAATCTGTTGCTATCCAAAGTTTACGCCCATTCCATTTAAAGAAGAAAATTTGTGGAATGGTTATCCAGAGGAAACCAATGCGCCATATGGATTAGCAAAGAAAATGCTCCTTGTTCAATCACAAGCTTACAGGCAACAATACGGATTTAATTCCATCTTTTTGATGCCAGTGAATTTATATGGGCCTGGCGACAATTTTGATCCCAAATCTTCTCATGTTATCCCAGCCCTAATAAAAAAATGTATTGACGCTAAAGAAAATGCTGATGACCAAATAGTTGTCTGGGGGACAGGAAAAGCATCAAGAGAATTTTTATATGTCGAAGATGCAGCAGAAGCTATAGTACTTGCCACAGAAAGATACAATAAGTCTGAGCCAGTAAATATAGGCGCAGGTTTTGAGATCACAATAAAAAAATTAGTAAAGTTAATCACCAAATTGGCTGGTTACAAAGGGATAATTGTCTGGGATACATCAAAACCTGATGGACAGCCAAGGCGAATGTTAGACACAACTAGAGCTGAGAAAGAATTTGGATTCAAAGCAAGAATGACCTTTGAGGAAGGATTAAAAAGGACAATTGATTGGTATGTTTTATCCAGAGAGGCTAAATAAAAATACTTACCAAACATATTTTAAATTCCATACATTATTAAGATAATACAACAAGACACTGCGGCCATGAACCTACAAAGAGGAAGATTCTTGATTCTGTAACTTTGAGCATAGCTCTAATTTTGTCGACTGGGAGAAGCGTTTGAAAAGGTCTCTGTTAGCTATTACATAATCTTAAAACCTTAAGCAAATTTTAGTTTCCTTATAGAGAATGGGATTTTATCAGTGTTCATCATAGCTGATAAGATAGGACGACTGGGGAACAGATTATTTCTTTTTGCCCATATTATTGCTGCTGCAATAGAGAAAAAGCGTGCAGTTATGAATCTTGCTTTCTATGAGTACGCGCGTTTTTTTCAAACAACTAGTAAAGACATCTTATGTCGGTACACTCCAAAAGAGAATTTTATCAAAGGAAATAACGTACTGAGTCGTGTGCTTTATAGCAGTGCTCGTTGTTTATCATGCTTAATAGCGAAATGTCAAATAAAATCAAAATATATAAAGTCAATAGTTTGGCAGGATATGAAAAATCCTTATATTCTTGATAGCCCCGAATTTTCTGTTTTAGTAAATAATAATAAGTTGATATTCTTTCAAGGCTGGCTTTTTCGCGCTTACAAATATGTTGAGAAGTACTCTGATGAAATTCAAAGTTACTTTAAGCCACAAAAAGTTTACGAAAATAAGATAAAGTCGCCCATTTTTCATCTCCAAAAATCATGTGAAATAATTTTTGGCATTACTATGAGGCATGGCGATTATAGACAGTATCAAGAGGGAAGATACTTTTACTCTTTAAAGCAATATCTCCATCTAATGAAACAAGCAGAGCAATTGTTTCCAAAAAAAAAGGTTGGCTTTTTGATATGTTCAGATGAGGAACAAGACGTCACATTCTTTTCGAATTTCAATTTTTATTTTCGCAGTGGGCATATAATAGAAAACCTTTATTCTCTTGCTGAGTGCGATTATATCATCTCTCCTCCTAGTACCTATAGTATGTGGGCTTCTTTTTATGGTAAAGTTCCTTGCTATTTAGTTCATAACCCGGAAAAATCTCTATCGATTAAGAGTTTTGTTGTTATAAAGGGATAACCCAGAAAAAAATAATGTTACATCACGGAAAAAAAGGTTTAGCATTTATATTGAAAAAAACGCTGCAGTTTTTTTGTCCAGCAATTGTTCGATATTAGATTGACAAACACAAATGGATGAATAAAGCTATTATACTTATTCGCTAAGTACTTGCTTCAAATATTCATTCAACGAAATCCAAAGCTTAACGACGAACTAAAAGCTTCCTGTCATCAGCTTCAATCAGATTTGAAAAAAGCGGCAATTAGGATACTTAGATAGGAAAAGAGTTCTCCTGGATGAGACCAGACAAGAAGCGCTTAATTTAGATTAAGTTAAATTGTATACAAAAAATCTCTGCAAAAAGAGACGACAAGTGAAAGCATTATCGATGACAATAACTTAGAAAATGTCTGAATTTCAGATGAGCCTAAAAAAAAGATATTTAAAGAATAGCTTTTTCAATGTGATTGGATGGCTGTGGATTTCTATTTTAGCCATGGTCACTATACCGATTGTTATCCATCACATTGGGATAGAACAATATGGAATACTTGCACTAGTCAACTTGATACTTGGGTACTTCGCCTTTCTTGATTTTGGGCTCGGAGAAGCCGTCGTAAAATTTGTGTCTGAGTATCAAGCGAAAAGCAGTACGCATCAAATTAACAAAACAATTAATTCTATTTTGTTTCTCTATATAATTATTGGTCTGGTAGGAGCCATTTTAATCATTTTTTTTGCGAGGTTCTATGCTATTAAACTGTTCAAGATTTCACAAAAATTTGAATACGTGGCGAGACTGAGTTTCTATCTTGCTGCGCTTGGTTTTCTTCTAAACCTCATCATGGGGGTATTTTCTAGAATACCAGAAGGATTACAAAGATTTGATATTGCGAGCAAGGTGATGATAGTTATGGGAACTTTGGTAAATCTTGGAAATATAATTGTAGTTTTGCGAGGAGGGGAATTAATCTCCTTAGTTATAGTAAGCTTATTTGGCAGTTTTTTGGGAATATTTTTATATTATGTATGTTCAAGAAAGATTCTTGAAAACTTACAAATAAATTTTAAATTTTCTTGGAAAGATTTCAAAAAAATTTTCTCATTTGGTTTATATACAGTTTTCACAAAATTGGCACTTGTGATCTCTTCGTCTTTATTTCAAATGATTATTGGAGTCATTTTTGGGCCAGTGAGTGTTGCTGTATATAATGTGCCAAATAGATTGCTCTCTCGTATAGAAGCATTTGGCTACAGAGTCAGTTATGTTATATTTCCAATGGTTAGTGAACTCAAAGCAGGAAACGATATAGATAGAATACAGCGGATCTATGAAAAACTTTCTAGATATATGTTTTATATCCTTTCCATTTTTTACATATCAATTGTTTCATTTGGTCACTCAGTACTTCGCTACTGGATCGGGAAAGATTTCGCAGAAAAATCTTTCTTGGTTTTAATTTTGATCTCCTTTGGGTCTTATTTAAATTCGATTTCAATGGTTCCAAGTCTCGTTGTTTATGGAATGGGAAAACCAAAATATAACGCCATTTTTTCGATGATTAGTGGAATGCTCAGCATTATTTTACTCATACCTCTATCACACAAATTTGGAATTGCAGGTAGTTCAGCAGCGTTCTTAATTTCTTCTTTTAACGTGCCATTTTTCATCATGATTGTTAATAATCACATAATAAAAATTTCATCTATTAGATATTTCAAAAACGTATTTCTAAAAGGGAGTATTGTTACTTTTTTACTTATCAGTTTTTACATTCTAGTACTTAATAAGTTAGTGAAAGATCTGTGGAGTTTCCTTTTTGTTTTTTTGGCATCTTTATTAATTTCGGTATTAATTTTTTATTTTAACGTAGATATTCAAGATCGAAAAACTATTCTATCAAAATTAAAGATACTAAGTGCTCTCCAATATTAATATGAAAATACTTCATATAAACCAGCAAAACGAACGTGGCGGCGCTGCTAAAGTTGCAGAATCTTTAGTTGAAGAGTTAAATAAAAAAGGGATTAAAACAGAACTTTGGTTTTTTGATAAGAAAGGGAATAATTCAGGTTATTCTAAATGCATTTATCCATTTTTGAGAGGATATAATAAAGATTCTCTAGTATATAAATTAATAAAGAAAATTGTAAATTATTATCGATTATACTATGGAGATGTAAATAATGCATTCTTTAAACCTGTTATTAATAGTATAAAGGAGTTTAAACCGGATATTATTCATCTTCACAATTTACATGGGGGATGGGTAGATTTAAATTCGATTGCGGAAATTAGTAAGACAATAAAACTTATCTTGACTTTGCATGATGAATGGCTAATTACGGGACATTGTGGGGCTACATTTGATTGTTTGGGATGGAGGGCTTCTTGTTTAACGTGCCCTGATTTATCAAGATATGTAGCGATTAAACGTTCAATAACAAGGAAACTCAAAGAAAAAAAAGAAGAGTTTCTTTCTGTTATAGCAAGAAATAATGCAGTCTTAGTTACTCCATCAGAATGGTTAAAAAAACGAATCATAGACAGTGGTGTTTGGAAGGGGAAAGAAATTGTAGTTATTCCAAACGGAATAGATACATCTAAATTCATTAATAGTGGTAAGGATAAATCAAATGTAAAAGAGGCCTTGGAGCTACCGAAACATAAAAAAATTGGTTTTTTTGTTGCAGACGGCGGCTGTGAAAATAGCTACAAAGATTTTTTAACTGTCGAGAGGACCCTTGAATTGATGTCGCCGGATAAAGCTGAAGAATTTACATTGATAATTGCCGGAGATCATATAGAAAATAAAGAAATAAGTAAAATAAATAATATAGATGTCATTAAACTTGGATATTTGCAGGAAAAGGATTTAAAAAAATATTATTCGGCTGTTGATATTTTTATTTGTCCTTCTAAGTCTGATGTTTTCCCTCTTGTTGTGGTAGAGGCAATGGCGGCAGGCCTTCCTGTGATATCGACCCTTGTAGGAGGGATTCCTGAAATAATCATCTCTGGAGAAACAGGTATCTTAATTCCAAAACAAAGCCCAAATCATCTTCTTAAAGAATTGATAAATTTTTTAGATAATAAATATGATTATATACAGATGGGATTAAATGCAAGAAAAAGAATATTCTCTCACTTTGATTTAAATCGCATGATATCAAATTATTTAAGGTTGTATTCGCAAATTGTTAAGAATCAGCTTGAGTAGTAATTTCAATAATAACAGAAAAAATCCAGCAAGATCTTTCTTATAGAATTGCAAAGATAGCAAATAAATTATCAAATAAACAGAGTGAATTTAGTATGAAAAAGATTGGAATACTTGGCGGCATTAAGAAAAATTGAAAGAAACACTATAAAAAGACAGGAAAATGTAAATATTGTTTATCTATACATCCTTCATAATACATGAAAAAAACCAAATGAGATATAAAAAAAAGCTTTTTATCGGGTTGATAACTATTTTGCTGGGGTTATTACTGAATAAATATTTCATTGAGAAATTCGCACCTGATCAAAATATAAAAAGTCTCTCTTATGTTATTCATATCATAATTTTTCAGTTTCTATTAATTCTCTATGGGGTGTATCTTATTTTAAACAAAGCAATATTAAAAAAGGTATATATTATTTTATTTTGCTTGTTTTTATCTCTCTCAGTCATAAACGGGATAAAATTTCTGTATATTATTGTAAGAGGCGAAAATAAAGATTCTGAAAAGAGCCAGGCTCAGATTATGTTGGATAGGGTTATTTCTCTAGAGGATACTAAAATTGCTGAGCTTTCTCAGGAAACAGGTGAAATTCTATATTCTATCCATCAGAATGGAATTCCTTTAGCTACAAAAGTTCCCGAAAATGGCATTCTAGATACAGCTATAGGCATAGAGCCCTTGTTAAAAAAGCTATTCATTGGCGACGTCTATTTTGAATTATTAATTTCCCTTAAAGATAAGGACTCAATAATTCTATTTAAAAAGAACATTGAATTGTCTGCGCTATCTGAAAAAGAATTTGCTTGGCAAAAAGTCAGTATAGATCTTTCTGAATATTCTGGAATGGAGATTAAGCTTTATTTCAATAAAGGTTATAAGATTGATTCGCGGAAAAAGCCAAAGATAGCTTATGATCTTCTGCCAACAGATCTTACGTATTGGAGATATCCCATTATTAGACCCAAAAAGCTAAAGAATAAATATAACGTTATCTTAATTTTACTGGATGCTCTCAGGGCAGACCACCTTCACTTTATGGGATATTTCCGCAAAACGACTCCTAATCTAGACAAGCTAGCCCAAAATGGTATCTATTTTACTACTGTGGGAACTCAGGCTCCCTGGACCACTCCTTCTATCTTTTCTATATTTACATCCACTTATCCTAGCGTCCATAAGGGAAACCAGCCGATACAGATATCCTATAGACACTGGAATGATACCCTCCCCACTATGGCTAGTATTCTTCGAGATAGAGGATATGTTACAGCTGCATTTACAGGTAGAGGGAGTATTTCTGCAAAATTTGGTTTATATAAGGGCTTTGATTTTTATAATGAGACTGATGTCAGAGAGGCATATGGGAAGGACGCTGAACCGATATTCAATCAATCCATGAAATGGCTCAATGATATAAAAGATAGAACTTTCTTACTTTTTATCCATACTTATGAGATCCATTTTCCATATTGTGATGAATTTTTTGTGAGGGAGGAAAAAATTAAGGAATCAGAAACTATAAAATATAGAACAGCAAAATATGATGGTGATATAAGACGTGCAGATTTCTTTCTTGGAAAATTGATTGAGAAACTTAATGATTTACAACTTTTAGATAATACACTAATTGTAATTACTGCAGACCACGGAGAAGACCTCGGGGGAAGAAATCCCCCAGAAGCTACTATTCAATATGGACATGGATATAATTTATATGATGACCTTCTTCTGGTTCCTCTTATCTTTTATAATCCAAAAATCATTCCTCATGGAAAACAAATTGATTATCAAGTTAGATTGATTGATATATTTCCTACCATTCTTGAGTATTTGGAATATAAAGAAGAATCAGGTTTTCAAGGAAAGAGCTTAAAAGGAATGATCGAAGGATATGATCAAATATCTAGGCCAGTCTACAGTGAAGCTACTACTTATGGGACAGAAAGAGAGAGCATAAGAGCCAATGGATATAAATATATTCACCGGATTTCTTATGGACAACTTTCTCATCCGACTTCTAAGGGAATGCTCCTAACTCCTCTTCATGAATTGTACGACCTCAATAAAGATCCCGATGAAAAAATAAATCTTGCTGAAAAACAAAAGGACAAGATAAAAGAGTTTCAAAATTTAATCCTTAGCATTTTTCCCGAAAGGAGTTTTAAAGATTATAAAGAAGATCTAGCTACAAAAGGGATTGATATAAATAAAGATAAAAAATTAATAAAGATTCTAAAAAGTTTGGGTTATATTAAATAGGTAACATTTCTCACCAATCATTACACTACTTATCATCATAAAGCCCATACAACAGATAAGGCAATATAAGTATGAAGCAAAATAGATATGAATCCTGGATGAAATTCACATAATTGGAGTAACATACGGTACACTAATAGAAGAGAGGACTAGGATTATAAATGAGAAATTATTATGAATGAGTTATTAGTTTCAAGTAATGGATGGAAAAATAGTCCATTTTTTGTGACTACTGCCGTTGTATTTTTAGGGATTCTTATAGGCATGGCACTTATAAAATTGCCATTATCTTATTTTTTGGTCTTTATGGTGTTAGTAATTTCTCCTTATTTATTTATTAAGCCTCATAAGACATTTCTATTCTTTTTATCGCTACTGATTTTATTTCCAAATGTTGATTATGCTATCAGAGAAGGATCAAAAGTCATTGATATTTATGGGAAAGGAGTTGGGATATTGCCTCTTCCTCTTATAGACTTTTTGCTCTTTTTCCTTTTTGGGGCTGCACTATGTGGATTAGTTTATGAACGGAGAAACACAAATAGACGATTTCTATTGCTCGATTATTCAATACTTGTTTTTCTTATTACTTCGATTATATACATAATAGTATCTTTCTTGACAAATCCTATCGGGATATCAATGGAAGGATTTAGAAATGCTGTTTATAGATTTGGCGTGATTGGAATAGTTGAATTTTGTTTGGTTTATTTTGTAGTTTATATAATATTTTCTAAAAAGAAACAATTAATAGAATTAACCAATTTTATATTCTTTTTAGCATTAGCTAGAGCTAGCTATGGAATAATAAGGTTTATCTTTTTTGGAGGAGATCCACGAGAATATGCATCTCGAATGGGATTTAATCTTAAATTTACTTTTTTTGAAATTGGTGACGTAGCTTTTTTTATGTTTATTTTATCTTTTTGCTTTCTTAATATTTTTATCATTTTAAGAAAGAAAAAAATCTTCTATATAACGATTTTTATCATTTTATTTAACATTTTGTTTTCTTTCAGAAGAGTAGCATGGGCAGGCTCTATTTTAGTTTTAATCTATCTTTTTCAAAAGATTAGCAAAAGGAAGAGAATTTTGTTTTATGTTGCAGCATTAATACTACTTATACCCGCTTTAATAAGTTTAATTTCTATGCGATTCGGATCTTTGGAGAATTCTATTGGAGATATTAGTTTTGATTATTCATCTTCAAATAAAATGGGTAGATTTGGCGAACTTTATTATGCAATAAAAACTATTTCAAAATCTCCAATATTCGGCCAAGGAGTAACTGGCATATATATCGCTTCTCCTAGTTTTAATTGGCCTGCTCCTCCTGATATGGTTCATAGTACTATCTTGCATATTGCTCTTAAAATGGGTCTTATAGGTTTAATTATTTTATTCTTTGTTATTTTAGGGGTCTATTTACTCAATGTAAATAGTCGAAAAATAAATTTGCCCGATAAAGAATTAAAAGTGATATTTTATTCAGCTTATTCTACCTTAATTTTATTAGTATTTAATTTTCTCTTTGCGAATCCTTTGGCAGTGTTCAGGCATGCTGCTGGATATGGGCTTTTTGTTGGATTAGTGAGAGTTTCTTATAAATTTTTAATACAAAATCATGAGATTAGTTCAGCTAAGTAATTAGTGATGAAAGTTTCAATAATAACAGTTTGTTATAATAGTGAAGAATACATTGACGAAGCCATTAAATCTGTACTAATTCAGACTTATAAAAATATAGAATATATAATCGTTGATGGAGAATCTAAAGATAGTACATTAGAAATTATCAATAAATATAGGGATAAAATATCTAAAATCATAATAGAAAAAGATGAAGGAATATATGATGCAATGAATAAGGGAATTCGAGCCTCTACAGGAGATGTAATATATTTTTTAAATTCTGATGATCGTTTATTTGATAAAAATGTAATAATAGATATCTTTAAGAAGTTCAAGGAAAACGAAAAGGTATCGTTGTTATATGGAGATGTAATTTCTGAAGACAGGGAAAGCGGATATAGTGAATTATGGAAATTTGGAAATATAAATAAGAAAAATATTATTTACGAATGGCTTTGTCATCAGGGCATTTTTGCAAAAAGATATTTATTTAATAAGATTTGGATGTTCGATACAAAATATAAAATAGCTGCAGATTATGATTGGCTCCTAAAGATATTTTTGAATAATAATTTTCAGGTATTATATTTTGACCGAATTATAGCAAGGTTTCGTTATGGGGGGATGTTTATACAGCATAGAGAATTGACTGACAAAGAAAGGTTTCAGATTAGACTGAAATATTATAGTAAAAAAATTTATTATTTTAGGGCATTTATCTATAGAGTTAGAAGAAAAATTAAAAACATATTAAAGAAATACATTATTAAATAGAACAAAATAAAATCAAAGAATGCAGAATAGAAGCGAACATAAAAACGGCTAAAATGGCGGTCGCGAGAACAAAGCAGGCAGGCTTTCAATTCACCTTGAACAAGCCTCTTTATTGTCCAAAGAATGGGAAGCCCCTCAGATTTAGCGATAAAGTTCTGTGTCTTGCATGACTACGGCCTGGCGGAACCATTTTAACTTGCCATATTGCCCACTGAAAAGTCGGATGAACCTGAATTATTTAATAGATTATAAACTACCCGCGCTTTCTGCAGGTGAGCAGAACCTTTATTGGAAGACGTTTAGAAGATATTGTTTGTGTAGAAGTACAATTTGATAATAGCTTTATTGCTCATTTTCATTGCAACTGGGTAAGCCGCGTCAAAGTGAGAAGAACATTGATAAGTGGAAGTAAAAAAATGTTGGCCTGGGATGATCTGTCTCCGGTTGAAAAAATAAAAATCTATGATAGGGGTGTTGAATTTAAAAATACCGAAGGAATACATAAACTTTTAGAAAGCAATCGTTCAGGGGATATGGATATCTCGTCGTTAAAAAATTATTTCAAGAAAATAAGTTTATAAGATTTAAATGCAAGAAAAAATCGGAGCTGTGATCACGGGAGGAGATTTTCAGGCCCTTGGAGTCCTGCGAACCTTGGCAAGAAAAGACATCCCTATTATTTTGCTTGATAGCGACCATTGCATCAGCAGATATTCAAGATTTAAAAAGGAATTCCTTAGATCTCCTCATCCTTCGGAAGAAGAATCCTATCTTAATTTTCTCATTGACTTGGCCAAAAAGAAAAAGATTTATGGGTGGGTGATCTTTCCAAATAGCGACGAGGCAGTGTACATTTTGTCCAAACATAAGGATATATTGGAAGAATTTTATAGAATACCTACGCCCGTATGGGAAGTCCTCCAATATGTTTACAATAAAGAAAACACATATCAATTTTCTGAAAAACATAAAATTCCTATACCTAAGACCTATTATCCTAAAGACCTTGATGAATTGCTTAATTTGAATTTTGAGTTCCCAATAGTCATGAAGCCTTCCACAAGGGACTTTTACAATAAAGTTAAAATCAAAGCCTTCCGTATTAACAACAAAAAAGAACTCATAAAAACATATCAATGGGTATGTTCGATCATTAATCCTTCACAGATCCTTATCCAGGAATTCATCCAAGGGGGGCCAAAGTACCTTTATTCATTTTGCCCTTTTTTTAAGAACGGTAAAGTCATGACGAGTATTATGGCCAGAAGGCCAAGGCAGCATCCAATGGATTTCGGCCATTCCTCCACATTTGTTGAGCTTGTCGATATTCCGGAGATACAGCAGATCTCAGAGAAATTCTTAAGTTTGATTGGATACTATGGGATCGCAGAAGTCGAATTCATGAGAAACCCTCAAAACGGGGAATATAAATTACTCGAAGTCAATCCCAGGATTTGGGGCTGGCATACTCTTGCCATCGCAGCTGGAGTTGATTTTCCCTATATCCTCTATCAGGATATGCTCGGGGAGAAAATTGAGGTTCATCCTCCTTTGAAAAATATCAGTTGGATGCGATCAATTACCGACATTCCAACAGTTTTTCTTGAGATAGTCAAAGGAAAGATGAAAATGAGTGACTACTTTGCACTCCTCAAAGGAAAAATTGAATGTGCGACTTTTTCCTTAGATGATCCACTTCCCTTTTTTGTTGAAATTTTGATGGTTCCCTATCTTTTGAAGAAAAGGGGTTTTTAGGCAGGTCAACAATTTTTTAAATGGCTGCTTATCAAAATACAATCATGAATAATGCCTTGAATTGTAATAAGGCAGAACTTATTGACCCATTGAGTGATGTGCGATGGTGCTCGTTTGTTAATGATCATTCGTATGGTACCATTTATCAACACCCTTCTTGGATGAAGGTTATCAGCTTGACCTATAACCAAGTAAGGCCACTATGTTTTGTTTTGGACGATGAACAGGGCAATATTCGTGCAGCCCTACCTTGCTTTGTTGTTATTAGCAAATTAACAGGGACAAGAATTGTCTCATTGCCTTTTTCTTCTTACTCTGACCCTTTAGTTGAGGATAAGAAAGATTTCATAAATTTGCTAGATGAAATAATTCATCACCTCAAAAAATTTTCAGCATCTTATTATGAACTTCGTTGCTTTAGAAAACAGGCCCTAGTTGCTGACAGCAAACTTGAACAACATGATTATCACAAAATTCATATTCTCGATATTGAAGAGGGATTCGAAAAAATAAGTCGATTGTTCCACGAGGATTGCATTGTTCGTTCTGTAAAAAAAGCTTTTAGATGTGGAGTCACAATAAGACAAGGCTGTTATGAAGAAGATTTAAAACAGTTTTATTTCATTCATGCCATAACAAGAAAACGTCAGGGATTTCCGATTCAACCATATGAATTTTTTAAAAATATGTGGGAGATTATGTCTCCTCTAGGTTATTTTAGCCTACTTTTAGCTGAGTTGAGCAAGAAAATAATTGCTGGAATCGTATTGTTTAAATTCAAAGATATCGTTTCTTTTGAGCATGGAGCATCTCTTACAAAATATTTGCCTGCAAGACCAAACCATATTCTTCTATGGAAGGCAATAGAGATGGCGTGCTCTGAAGGATACCGTTATTTCGATTTTGGAAAAACACCGCCAGAAAATGAGGGGCTTCTCAATTTTAAAAGCAGATGGGGAGCTAAAATGTATAATCTTCCCTATTTTTATTATCCGCAAATAAAGGGAATGATGTCTTTAGAGCAAAAGAGCTTCAAACATAAACTCCTTTTAACCTTTGGAAAGCACATGCCATTGTCTTTAGCAAAAATTATGGGAAGAATTGCTTACCATCATTTAGGTTAAAAGGACTACGAAATTTCCATTCTATGAGATTTAACAGAGTTCTCTTGGTGAATCCTCAAACAGTTGCTGAGTGGACTGGCCTTCGACCGCCTGCGGGGTTAGGATATATTGCCCAGGCTTTAAGAGAAAATAATATTGAATATGATGTTTTGGATATGCAGTTCGGCTACAGCCAAAAAAAGCTTTTCCAGAAGATTGCTGATTTTGGGTCCGATCTTATTGGATTTAGCCTCTTCTCGTTAGGATATAAGCATTCCTACGATTTGATTGAAAATGTAAAGAAAAATTTTCCAGATAAAAAAATCATTGTTGGTGGATCTCATGTGACGATTTTAAAAAAGGAAGTTATGCAAAACTGTAAAGCCATTGATTTCGCCGCAATCTATGAGGGCGAACGAACATTAGTAGAACTTTGTAAGAGTCCTCAACCTGAAGAGTTCATTAAAGGTATCATTTTCAGAAAAAATGGAAACTTGATTTATTCTGGTGATAGGGATTGGGTCTTCGATATCGATTCCCTATCCTTTCCGCGGTATCAAAAATTTGAACTTAAGAGATATATCAAAGAGATTGAAATATTTTCAAGCAGGGGATGCTCCAATAGATGCATCTTTTGTCCAAATTCAGTCATTTCCCCCCATTATCGGGCGAGAAGTCCAGAGAATGTCGGGAATGAAATAGAATATTGGTATGCAAAGGGCTACCGTCAATTTAATTTTGATGATGATAATTTTAATCTCAACAAGATGCGCACATACCTGATTTGCGATGAAATTGTGAAACGGGGGTTAAAAAATCTCTATTTAAGATGTGCAAATGGATTGCGCGCAGACAATCTTGACAGAGCTCTTCTTGCGAGGATGAAAGAAGTTGGATTTAGATATATTGGAATTGGTGTTGATGGAGGGAACAATCGCGTATTGAAAATGATCAAAAAGGGAGAAACGATCGAACAAATTGAACGAAGTGTGAAAGATGCTTGCGATCTAGGCTTTGAAGTTAAGCTTCTGTGTATCATCGGTTACCCAGGAGAGACGATGGAAGATGTTGAGCAATCGCTCGCAATTGCTAAAAAATATCCAATCACGACAGTTCATTTTTATAATCTTATACCTTACCCAGGAACAGAGGTCTTTGAACTTATTTCAAAGAATAGTTATTTTCTTATGAAGCCAGAGCAATATCTCAACGAAGTCTCGGATCTCTCTTCGACTCCTGTTTTTGAAACCCCAGAATTGCCAGTCAAAACAAGAATAAAGCTCCTTCAAAAATCGCGGCGGGTTCAAAAAGAAGTCACAGTAAAAGCCATAAAAAGAATGTACAATCACATTCCCCTCATTGGCCGATTTCTGGGTCATCTTCTATCCAGCGATTATTTCCAAAAAATGCTTTTTAGGAATTTCATGCTAAGAAAATTCATCGACGATATTCGCTATAGGAAAGCTGTCAAGGGATAATTCATTGTAGGATTGGGATATGGAAAAAATGGTTCAGAGCATGATTCTGGCGCTGTTGATCTTAATTCCTGTGGCTTACAAATGGGAATTAAATATAAAAAATGTTTTCCTAGGGAGTATTTTTATTGGTTTCTTTGTGGGATTGGTTATAAATATCATTGCGAAGTTTTTTGCATTGAATTGGCTATTTGAATTCTTAACTAGCTTTATTCTAATTATCCTCGCTTCCATCTCACTCTTACTTATAAGGTTTTACAGAGATCCTGAGAGAATCCCCCCTGGAGATAGAAATAGCATTCTTTCTCCTGCTGATGGAAAAGTTATTTATGTGAAAAATATCGAAAAAGGAAAAGTTCCCTTTTCGGAGAAAGAAGGAAAAAAATTCCCTTTGAATGCTTTTATTCAATCCGATGTCCTTTCAGATGCCGGATATCTCATCGGTATTTCGATGACCTATCTTGATGTCCATGTTAACCGCGCTCCTATAGGGGGCACTGTCAGATTTGTGAAGCATATCAAGGGGTTGTTTATCTCATTGAAAAGAAAAGAGGCTGTTCTTCAGAATGAAAGAGTGTTTACTGTCATTGATAATAGCCAATTCAAAGTAGGGATTGTTCAGATTGCTTCCCGTTTAGTCCGTAAGATTGTCCCTTATCTTTCACAAGGCCAAGAAGTTCAAAAAGGGGAGAGGATAGGGATCATTCGATTTGGATCCCAGGTCGATTTGATTCTCCCCAATCTACAATCTCTTCAAATTATAGCGGAGCCTGGAGCAAAGGTGAAGGCAGGCCGAACCATTGTCGCTACGTTTAATGAGTCTATTTAGTTTTTTAGTATTACTTTAATATGCCAAATTCATCATATAACTTTGGGATAAAGTTTAATTTCATTATTAAGTTTCAAAATAGGAGAGAGGAACGAAAATGATAAATATGGGAATTATTGGATATGGGTACTGGGGACCTAATGTAGCAAGAAATATTAACAGTTGCGAAGGTGCAAAGTTAATATCAATTTGTGATTTGAATGAAAAACGGTTGAATCATGCTAAATCAAACTATCCATTTATAAAAGTTTTTTCAAATCCTAGGGATTTGATAGCTTCAAAAGATATTGATGCCGTTGCTATTGTAACTCCCGTTTTTACTCATTATGAACTGGCACAACTTGCATTAGAGAATGGGAAACATATATTCGTTGAAAAGCCATTCACCGCTAGTGTGTCTCAAGGAGAAGAATTGATAAATCTTGCCTACAAAAAAAATTTAAAAATAATGGTCGATCATACATTTTTATTCACGGGTGCTGTAAGAAAAATGCGTGAAATTATCGATTCAGGAGAATTAGGTACTTTGCTTTTCTATGATTCAGTGAGGGTTAACCTAGGTTTATTTCAACATGATGTAAATGTCATTTGGGATCTAGCCCCTCACGATTTATCTATTATGAATTTTTTGATAAATAAAGAGCCAATCACTGTTTCTGCATTCGGTACAGAACATTTTGGAAGAGGCCTAGAAGATGTGGCTTATGTAGCTGTGCAATTTGATAATAGTTTTATTGCTCATTTTCACTGCAACTGGTTAAGTCCTGTTAAAATTAGAAGGACTTTAATAAGTGGCGATAAAAAGATGCTAGTCTGGGATGATCTGTCTTCCGATGAAAAAATAAAAATTTATGACAGGGGTGTTGAATTTAAAAATACTGAAGGAATTCACAAACTTTTGGTAAGCTATCGTTCTGGTGATATGCATGTCCCTAAAATAGATACTATAGAAGCACTTAAGTTGGAAGTAGATTATTTCGTGGAATGCATTGAGAAGAACCAAGAGCCTTTTAATAATGGTGAAACAGGCCTGAAAGTAGTGAAGATTCTAGAAGCGGCTGATAAATCTCTAAAGAGTGATGGCAAGAAAATAAAAATATAGGGAGAAAAGGGTGAAATACTGTATTATTGCACCTGATGTAAAGCTGGGAAAGAATGTCAAGTTGTTTTCTTTCGTGAATTTATATGGGTGCGAAATCGGAGATAATACCAAAATTGGAGCTTTTGTGGAAATTCAGAAAAATGCTGTTATTGGACGCAACTGCAAGATATCATCTCATACCTTTATTTGTGAAGGTGTCCATATTGAAGATAACGTATTCATTGGGCATAATGTGACTTTTATAAATGACTTATATCCACATGCTACAACCCCAGAAGGAAAGATGCAAACTGATGCAGATTGGGAGGTCGTTCCAACTTTTGTAAAAAAAGGAGCTTCAATTGGCTCGAGCACTACAATACTTGCAGGAGTTACCATTGGAGAAAACGCAATTGTGGGCGCTGGTGCAGTTGTCACTAAAGATGTTCCAGATTTTTCAATTGTTGCTGGAAATCCTGCTAAAGTTTTGAGAAAAATCAAAAATAATCATTTTTAAGGTAAAGATTTATAAATTATTTCTTTTATAGGTGAAAGAAGATAAACAAACTTCGATTTATTTATTTCAGATCTTTATGAAAGATTGCAGTTAGAAAAGAATTAAATCAATGTTTAAAGAAAAAGAGTCAGTAATAAGAAAAGCAATGATGGTTGTTGATGGGTTAGTCATATCATTTTCTTTCCTTCTGTCATATTTCTTAAGGCAACATTTTCACCAATTATATAAATTTGACCTCATACCTTTTTCTCAAGTTGCTGCTGACACGACTGCGTCAATAAGTGATTATTTAGTTCTTATATTTTTTATCGCTCCTTTTTGGTGCGGTATGCTTTATCTAAATGGCATGTACTACTCCATGCGTACCAGAAAATTTCTTGAGATTGTGCGGATAATTATAAGATCATCATTTTTCACATTCCTTGCCTTTGGCACTGTTGTCTTTTTATTTAAACTCAAATTTGTCAGCAGAATGTTCTTCGCTATTTTTGTAGTGACAAGTTTATTTTTTATTATGTCAGAAAAAGTAGCATTATTTTCCATTATGCGCTATGCACGCAAAAAAGGGTATAATTACAGAGAAATTCTTATTGTAGGAACCGGCAGGCGTGCCGCTAAGTTTATCAATAAAATACAGAACCATCCAGAATGGGGTATTAGAATAATGGGAGTGATTGATGATGAGCCAGGCCGCGGAATTGAAAAGGTTAGCAATGTTAAAGTAATAGGAACTCTTGAAGATATTCCCAGTATACTGCATAGGGAGGCAATAGATGAGATTATCTTTGTAGTCCCAAGATCAAGATTGAGCCACATTGAAAATACCATTTATGATTGTGAAATAGAAGGTGTCAAAACAACAATAGCTGTGGATTTATTCGATTTGAAGATAGCAAGATCACGCCCAACTGAACTTGATGGCATTCCTCTTCTGAGATTCGAGACAACAGTTGCTAAAGAATGGCAGCTTTTCGTTAAAAGAATAATGGATGTTGTTATATCAGGACTGGGAATAGTCCTTTTGAGTCCACTTTTTTTAATTGTAGTGGTTTCAATAAAGTTGACCTCTTCTGGGCCAGTGTTATTTAGACAAGAAAGATTGGGTTTAAACGGCAGAAAGTTTATTCTCTATAAGTTTCGCACAATGTATAAAGGAGCCCAAGAAGCTCTATCTAAGGTTGAAGATCTCAATGTGATGCATGGAGATGATTTTAAGAAGAAGAAAATTAAATGGATTACGCTTGTAGGAAGATTACTAAGAAAATTCAGTGTTGATGAACTTCCGCAATTATTTAATGTTTTTATAGGACATATGAGCATCATCGGACCCAGGCCAACCGTTCCAGATGAGGTAGAAAAATATAAATCTTGGCAAAGAAGAAGATTTTCTATGAAGCCGGGCATTACCTGTTTATGGCAAATAAAGGGGAGAAATAAAATAGGTTATGACGAATGGATGAAGTTGGATCTTGAATATCTGGATAATTGGTCATTATGGCTTGATCTTAAGATATTGTTTAAAACAATTCCTATGGTTTTATTTGGGATTGGAGCATATTGAACGAGAGATGAAGAAAAAGATATGTCTTTTTATTTTTATTGCAATTGCCGCAATTCTTCTGTTATTCGATGGAGCAGTGAAAGTTTATGGCTGGGGAAAGACCTGGATGGGGTATGATCTGGAAATGATAGTGCAAGAGGCGAGGCTAAAGGTGGGTCCATTCAGGATAAAGCCTGTCTTATTATTGAATAATATCGGTTATGATTCGAATGTGTATTATGGAACTGCCACGGAGCCGATAAAAGATTATACAATAACTGCAGGCCCTGGTTTTACTATCTATTTGCCTTTGAAAAAGAAGATCATATTCCAGGTTTATGAATCTCCTCAATATGTCTATTATTTCGAAACAAAGAGGGAGAGGACATGGAACAACTATTTTAATGGACAGGTTCATTTTGTTTTTAATAGACTTGTTTTTTCGTTTGGAAGAGGATTCTCCGATGCAAGGGAAAGATGGAATACAGAGATTGATATAAGGCCGAGGAGAAAGGAGGATAGTTTTCAGGGCTCTGTTTTATGGCAGCCTTCAAGGAAAACATCATTTTCTTTGAGCTACAGGAGAGCAAATTATGATTATGAAAATATCCACTATGAAATATTCAATGTAAGAGATCGATTAAATAGAGAAGAGAATTACGTAAATTTTACAGGGCTTTATCAGCTTTCTTACAGAGTGAAGTTTTTTCTTGATGTTGAGTATGGATTTTTCGACTTTTTGAATCCTTCGAATTTCAGGGATTCTAAAAGCTATACTATTTATGGGGGATTTGAGTTCTCGCCTTTCGGAATTGTTAGAGGAAGGATAAATCTGGGATACAAATATTTCAATCCCTTGGATCCTCAAAGAAAGGATTATAGGGGAATTGCAGGAAACACCAATGTCTCTATCAAGATGTTGAAATTTCTAGATCTCCGAGCATCATATAGAAGGGATGTTCAGTTTTCTCTCTGGTATAATAATGCATATTTTATAGAGAATATCTATGGGATAGGGACTTCGCTCTATTTGTTCAAAAATATTAGATTAGATTATGACTATAGCCTTGGGAGAAATAAATATCCAGTCGCTGATATCCAGGGATTAAACCAGGATGGTGGGATTTTACTAAAAAGACAGGATGATTATAAGATACATTCGGTGGGCATATATTTCAGGCTAAAGAAGAATATTGGAATTGGAGCTATTGCCAGCAAGTGGATAAGGGATTCGAATCTGGACTGGGAGGATGATGAAAGAGTTTTTATTGGGCTAAATTTGACCTACAATTTCTAAAAAGTATGAATCGTGGGAAAAAACAAAGATTTAAGATGTTCAGAATTTTTTATATAATAAGGGAAGAAGAAATGAGAATGGAGAAAAAAAGACAATTTTTAGTTTTTCGTGTTTTTGCCTTGACTTTTATACTTTTGACAATTTCAACGCTCTATGGGGAGCAGGAGCAGGAGATTTTTGTCAAAGAGTATAAAATTGGGCCTAAAGATTTGCTTGAGATTAAGGTATTTGAACTTCCAGAGTTAAATCAGACGGTAAGGGTTTCTGAGGATGGCTCAATCACACTTCCTTTGCTGGGAAGAGTGATGATAGAAGGATTGACAAAAGATGCTGTAGAGAGGAAGCTGGCAGATCTTCTAGAGGAGAAATATTTAAAGAATGCTCAGCTCTCTGTGTTTATAAAGGAATACCAGAGTAACCGTGTGGCTGTGATTGGAGCTGTGGAGAAGCCAGGGATGTATGAGCTTATCGGAAGGTTCACTCTTCTGCAGATGATTTCCCAGGCAGGAGGATTTAAGGAGAATGTGGCAAATGAATTGTTTGTCTTGAGGGAAGGGAAGAATGGAATCACAGCCAAAATTGCCATTGATTTAGAGGATTTGTTGATCAATGGTAACCAAAACCTGAACATACCTCTTCAGCCCAATGATGTGATCAACATACCCGTGGATAAAATTATTGTTGTTTATGTCTTTGGAGAGGTCAAGAATCCAGGAGCGTTGCAAGTCAAGATGTCAAAGAAGATCACTCTACTCCAAGCCATTGCTCAGGCAGGAGGGACGACCGAGGGAGCTTCAAAATCAGGAGTTGTTATAAAAAGGAAAGATCCCAAGAGTGGAAAAGAGATAAAAATGAAAGTGAATTTGAACGATATCATCAAAGGAAAGAAGCCTGACATTGAACTGATAGAGGGAGATGTCCTTTATATACCAGAATCCATATTTTAGATGGAGAAAATACGATGAATAACTATGATAAACCCGAAAAGAAGGAGATAAATCTCTGGGATTACTGGTCTGTCATCTTGAAGAGGAAATGGACTGTTATCGCTTTTGCTCTACCTTTATTTTTAACTGTAACGATTTTCTCTTTTGTCACAAAGAAAACATATACTGCAAAAGGAACTCTTTTGATCGAGAAAGAACCAAATATTCTGAATATGGAAGAGATATTCAAGATTGAAACATCGATGATCGATTATTATCAGACTCAGTATAAATTATTGGAGAGCAGAGCACTGGCGGATAATGTTATTGAAAAGTTAAAGCTTTATGAAAATGCGGAGTTTGTAGGAAAGCCAAAGGAAGGGAAAAAGCCGGTCGATAAATCTGATCCAGTTCTCAGAAGCAAACTGGTTGATTCGTTTTTAGGAAGACTTAAAGTAAAGCCGATAAGAGATACAAGGTTGGTTGAGGTGAATTTTAAGGCACAAGACCCCAAATTTGCCGCCAACGCGTTGAATGCTCTTTTTAATTCTTTTATTGATATGAATATTGATTTCAAGTATGAAGCAACAGAGCAGGCCACAGAGTTTCTGACAGCTCAGATTGCAAGCCTTAGGGCTGAGATTGAAAAAGATGAAAGAGAGCTCCAGGCGTATGGGGCTGCGAAGAACATCATTGCTCTAAGTGATGAGGAAACAACCATTGTCGAGAAGCTTGGGGAATTAAACAGGGCATTAACAGAAGCCCAGATCGATAGAGTGAAAAAGGAAGCTTACTACAATGAGATCAAATTTGCCTCTCCCGATAATATGCCGGGGGCACTCACTAACACGTTGATTCAAAATTTGCGTGAAGGTTATGGGAAACTGAGCAGAGAGTACATGAAAATGCAGGAAAAATTCAGGCCGGAGTATCCTGAGATGCAGAGGCTAAAGGCAGAACTCGATAGCGCCAAAGAGTCCCTTGAAAATGAAACTAATAATTTTATTAAAGCAGCTTATTCAGATTATCAGGCCGCGCTAAACAAAGAAAGATCTCTGGAACAGGTCTTTAATAAGCAGAAGCAGGAATCAATCCAGTTAAACAGCAATTCTATTTTATACAACAGCTTGAAAATTGAGCTTGAAAATAAGAAGAATATGATTGAACAATTGCTCAAGAGACAGAGCGAAACCGGTGTTGCAGCGAGATTGAAAGGGTTAAGGACTTCGAATGTGAGGATTGTGGATAGAGCTGAAAGCCCTCTTTATCCCTCCAGCCCGAAGAAAAAGATGAATATGATCATAGCTCTCATAATGGGACTCGTTGGCGGGATAGGCCTTGCGTTTTTATTTGATTATCTGGATGATTCAATCAAAACTTCTGAGGATGTAGAAAAGTACGCAGGACTTCCAGCATTGGGCGTTGTTCCCACATTTAGCGCTGACGGATTCAAGAGGAGAGATGAATACGGATATGGACATCCAAAAGGGGAAGAAGAAAAGATTGAGTGGAAGAGAGAATCTTATGATGCAGGGCAAGAAATACCAGAGGAAGAAAGGTCGATTGAATTAATAACTTACTTTTCGCCAAAGTCAAATTTTTCAGAAAGCTATCTTTCAATTAAAACCTCATTGCTTCTATCCTCAGCAAATATGAATTTAAAGACAATAGCCATTTCCAGTTCACTTCCTAAAGAAGGAAAAAGTGCAACAGTTTCAAATCTTGGTGTTGCTTTAGCTAAAGCAAATAAGAAAGTTGTCATTGTGGATACAGATTTTAGAAAGCCGAGACAACACAGGATATTTAAGATCAGGGATATGAATGGCCTGACAAGTTATCTCACAATGAATATGGAGATGAAAGATTTAATCAAGAAGACTCAAATTCCAAATCTCTTTCTGATTAATGCGGGTCCAATTCCTCTAAACCCTGTCGAGCTTCTTGGCTCTGAGAAAATGGCAAATTTGATTGAGGCCTTGAAGAAATCATTTGATTATGTGTTGTTTGATACGCCACCGATTCTTGCTGTTACGGATGCAATGGTTTTGGGTGCAAAAGTTGACGGGATTATCCTCATTGTCTGGGGCGAGCGGACATCAAGGAAGGCTCTAAGGGAAGTAAGAGAAAAACTTGATTTGCTTAAAATAAAGAGCCTGGGTGTGATCATCAATAACATCAACATCGGAAAGCATGATTATAATTATATGGATTATTATTACTACCACGGAGAGAAGTGAGCTTAAACATAAAGAGTAAAATTGAAAAGGAAGTTCCCAAAAATTGCCAGAAAATGAATTTTTAAAAAAAACTTGACATAAGCGTTTTAAAATAATAGAATTATAGCGAACTTAAAGGAGGTACGATGCCAAGGAAAACAATCTTTAGGTCAAGGGCGTTAACTGTCTGGGTAATCATCGCTGTTTTGTCGTTATTTCTCCCTATAGAAGCATTATCAAATGCCCAAGCTAGAACAGGATCGGTCGCAGGATATGTCTATGAGGGAAATCTAGATACACCCGTTGAAAATGCCGTGGTGAAGATAAGAAACGTAACAAGTAAAAAAGAATTTCAAAGTGCTCCTACAAATAAGACCGGGAATTATCAAATCAAAGATATTGAAGAAGGAAGATATACGCTCGGAGTTACGACAAAAGAGGGCAATTTTAATTTTGAGTTTATTGTCTTTATCAAAGCCAATGAGGAAGCAAAAATAAATGTCGCCTTGAAACCTGGAGTTGCATCAGTATTAGCAAAAAAAGAACACAAAGCATTTTTTCTGACTCCATTGGGATTAGCAGTTATACTTGGTTCAGCCGGAAGTGCTGCTATAGTTTACGGATCTACCCAAAATAACGATCACGCCTCAGCATATAAAAAATAGAGCTGCAAGCATAAGCTTTTAAACACAAACTGCAAATTTTAAAGGCCGAACTGTAATTGTTAGATCTTCATTGCGATAAGCAAAACGAAGAAGCAGTTTCACCTTGATTTGTTACCCATCAATAATAAACCAGGTTTAGATTGTCTCTATTCTTGCTTGTAGTAGTATATTTAATGTTTTTATATTATTAACAAATTGCAATGAGCACAAATAAGATAATTTTCTGGGGATTGTGTGCAACGCTAATATTTTTGCCACTTCCCTTCGGATCAGTTGATGAATGGGCTATTTTTGTCTTTGAACTTTTAACTTTATTGTTGTTTGCACTTCATCTCGTAGGGAAGAGAGCTTCCTTAGAGAATAATGAACACAGGAATAAGTCTTCGAGTTCAAAGATTCCTCTTTTCTTAAAAATACTGCTCGCCATTTTTCTTGGGATCACAATCATTCAACTCGTTCCTTTGCCTCAGCCACTGCTCAAAATCATCTCTCCTCGAAGTTTTGAAATCTTAAATACCCTTTCTTCAGAGGGACTCATTGAGTCTGGAACGACAGGAGCAAAAACTCTTTCCTTTTCTCCAAATCTTTCCCTTTATGAGGTTCTGAAATACATTTGTTATTTCCTCTTTGGTTTTTTGGTTTACAAATATGTCAGGACGAAAAAGCAAATCGAAATTTTTGTCATCGTTATATTTCTAAGTGCCATATTTCAAACATTTTATGGACTAGGAGAACTCTTTAGTGGAACCGAGAGGATTTTCAGGTATAAAAAGAAGTGGTATCTTGGTTCTGCAACAGGCACTTTTATTCATAAGAATCATTTCTCTGGTTTTCTTGAAATGATATTTCCGATAAGCGTCGGATATTTACTGGCGAAAGCGAATTTATTTGCCATGAAAGAGGGGCTTACTTTAAAAGAAAAAATAGTCTGGTTTAGCCAGGAACGCCTGCAGAAGTCCATAGTCATTGGATTGATTCCTGTATCAATTGGAATCGGGATATTTTTTTCTCGCTCAAGAACAGGAATTTTCGTTTTTTTCATCACGATTTTTTTGATGATTATTGCCGTTTCTCTAGCGGGCGGGAAAAAATCAGAGAGACTGTCCAGGGGAAAGAGATCCAGAAAAATCTTAAGGGCCATATTACTAATGATTTTATTTTCTGTAATACTGATCGGAATTAAGCCCATAATTGAAAGATTTTCTCTGGAAGCATTGTCCAAAGAAATAAGGCCAATTTTTTATAAAAACACAATGGATTTGATTAAAACGTTTCCTCTATTTGGCACAGGGTCAGGAACTTATGTCTATGCTTACACGATGTTTGAAAAAATTGATGCTCATATGATTGTAGACCATGCCCATAATGATTATTTAGAATTTATTGCTGAATCCGGAATAATCGGAGGCGGAGCTTTAATCCTGTTTGCCTTTGGCGCCTTTATCTATATTTTTGCAAAATGGATGAAGAGGAATGATTATTTTGTTAAAGGAATTGTTCTCGGATGTCTAATGGGAGTGCTAGGGATTCTCATTCATAGCCTGACTGATTTCAATCTGCGTATTCCAGCGAATGCCGTTTATTTTGTGACTTTCTATGCCCTAGCGTGGAGAACAGTCAAGATGGGCCGCTTTAAAAATAGAGGAGCTCGGGAATGAAGATTATTACGAGAATTGCTGGAGTGGGGATAGTCTTGGTGTTGCTTATCCTAGCTACAAAGCAGTACTTGGGTTATCGCTATTTTTATAGATATAAATCTGAGAGGGCATCTGCAAAGAGCATTGAGAAAAGTTTTCCCGAGCTAGAACGAGATTTGAAAAAGTCAATCTCATTTTCCAAAAATCCGCTGTTTTATGCGCAGATGTCCCAAATCTACCAGGAGATGGCAATTGTAGAGAATAAATTTGGAACGGAAGAAAAGAGGGATTTTTATATTGATCAGGCAAGGGAAAGTCTTCTCGAGCTTATAAAAACAAATCCCATTGATGCCTTTGCTTATTATGAAATGGGCAAGGTTTATATGCTCTATAATTTTCCTCTTCTTACATATATGGATAAAGCGAAACGCTATTTCCTGAAAGCACTTGAACTCAAGCCTGCCGATGAATTTTTGAATTTAAATATCGTCTATATTTATTTAACTCAATGGGATTTTCTAAATACTGCCGAGAAAAGTTTTGTCTTTAAAAGGTTGGAGAAGATGTGGAAGAACAATGAGAATTTTATTACTCAACTTCAAAATCAATGGGAAAAAGGTTTCCCAGATGATGAGAAATTGAAAGAAATTCTTTCCGAAGATAAAGACTTTTGGGAAGAAATAAAGAAATATTTTGATTCGGGAAGCGAATCTACTTTTTAAGCTTCTCGATGCATAATCTATAAAGCTGGGGGGTGTCCTTGTAATTCGGATATTGCGCTAGAACTCTATTAAACTCAATTGCCGCTGCCTTATAATTTTTTTCTCCCATGTAGGCTTTTCCCAGGACATAGCGCAATTCCAAATTATTTTCTTCGCCCCTTTTCCCTTGCTCTAAGATTTTTATCGCTTTATCAAAGGATTTATCACTGATATAAACATCGCCGAGTTTTGTATAAATCTCTATGTTTTTTGGATAGTATTTCAGAAGAACTTCAAGAATGCTGGCTGCTTCCTTATATTTTTTCGCAACCTGGTAGGCACTGCTCATTTCAAAATAGTTTTGATAAGCACTTTGCGTTTCAGAAAGGATTTGAGCGTTTAATGGGTCTTTTTCAACTGCCCGCTGGTAATATCCCATCTTCTTGCCAAAGTTTTTCTCCTGCCTCGCAAGATTGATCAAATCTTGCGAATAGCCACTCCCTTTTTCCCCACCTTTTTTTATTCCCTCCAATAACTTTAAATATTTCTCTGTCTCCTTGTAATTTTCATTGATTTTTTTTACTTCTTCGAATTCCTGCTTTGCTTGCTCAAAATTCTTCAAGTCGTAATAGATTTTTGCCATTTCATAATGGAGTTCGATGTTAGCGGGAAGGAAGGGAGTTGCTTTCTGAAATTGAACGAGTGCTTCCCTTTCTTTTTTCTGAGAGAGAGAAATATTTCCGAGTTCGAAATAAGCATAGCCGTTTCTTGGGTCAACCTTTGTCAAATCTTCGAGAAGCGATTTTGCTTCTTTAAATTTTTTCAGCTCGATGTAGATGGTGCTGGGATATGACCCCCATTTTTCGAACCACTTTGAGGGCTAATTTTCGCTAGCATCTCAGGAAGATATTCTGCCCTTCTCTTTTAAATATAGGATCGGCGACTTAT
>Ga0315296_10000499_pt1 | contig 35918 bp, 33 predicted proteins | sample YL17G14_18_MG_FD_203921 | JGI IMG/M metagenome (GOLD analysis project Ga0315296, IMG submission 203921) | Sediment microbial communities from Yellowstone Lake, YNP, Wyoming, USA - YL17G14_18 | ecosystem: Environmental > Aquatic > Freshwater > Lake > Sediment | place: USA: Wyoming | collected... | reverse complement strand
AATCAGCCCGTGTCCCCGCTCTGGGATTTGATGGGTGTGAAGTTTGTCCTTCAATCGAATGTTCCAACCACGCTTCGCTACAATAAATATACAGAAGATTTCCCTAAAGACACTCCCAAATTTTCCCCGGAGCGCATCAAGGCCCATTCTCTCAAGACAGTATATTCTGACGAAGCATTGACCATTTATGAGAATCTAAAGGCTTTGCCCAGGGCATTTGTCGTCCATAAGGCCCTTTTCGTCAAGGGAGAAGGAGAGTCGTTGGAAGCCCTGGACCGGGTCATTGATGGGGGCCTTAATCCGAGAAAAACCGCAATTATTGAGGTTTCAGATGAGGGAAGAAGAGGTGAGATGGAGAAGGGACTCCATCAAGGCAAGCCAGTAGATGAGGCTGCAGCGGTTATTGAGTCATACAGACCCGATCTTGTTGAAATCTCCGCAGCCATGAAGGCGCCCGGATACCTTGTCCTCACCGATGCATTCTATCCCGGATGGATTGCAGAGGTGGACGGGAAGAAAGCGGAGATTTTGCCTGCGTATCACCTTGTTCGGGCTATTTTTCTCAATGAAGGGCAGCACAGGGTAACATTTAGATACAAGCCCATGAGCTTTAACATTGGAATCCTGTTGAGCGGGATGACTCTGCTTGGTGTCTGTGGGGCACTCATCATTAAGGGAAGATATGGGAAGAAGAAAAAAAGGGCAAGAAGATAACATTCCTATTAGGTCTCAGTTAACGGAATGGTTCTGGGGCGTGGGGGTCATCCTGGTCTCTCTTGTCATTCTCTATCCCATGAGAGACATTTTTCTTGGTTTAAACGATGAAGGGGTCCTTCCTACAGGGGCCAGCTGGATGATCCGGGGACAGATTATCTATAAGGATTTCTTTGAGTTTCAGGTGCCTTTCCCGTTTTTCCTGACCGCAGGTGCTTTCGCTGTCTTTGGTGAAAGCATGGAGGTAGTGAGGGCCCTTGGTCTATTAATAGGTGTTCTGTGCTCTGTCCTTTCATATTTCCATGCGAGGATGCTGGGTATTTCACGGCTCATTTCTCTGTTTCCGCCCCTTTTCCTCCTGTGGGCAGGGCCTCCCCTTTATCTCACATATCACTGGCTTGCCCTTGCATTCTTTCTCAGCGGCCTTCTTCTTATTCTCAGGATGGGCTCGCAGCGATTCGGCCCAATAACTGTTTTTTTCTGCGGCTTATTCGTTGGGATTGAGTTTCTTACCGTTCAGACAAAGGGCGCGGCCCTGGGGATAGTATTTATTACTGCGCTGGTTGCAGCACAAATTCTAAGGAACAGGGCAAGGATCTTCTCAGGAATTTTTGGCACCCTCCTGATCCCGTGCCTTTTCTCATTATATTTCCTGTATCATGGGAGCTTCGGACAGATGCTCTATGACACCATTGTCTGGCCCATTGAGGGCTATGCAGACTTCAACCGTTATCCGGGTTATTATTTCGCTGGAAGAGCACAGATTGTAAGTTTCTATCATTCGGGGCAGTGGTTTGATTTACTGAATCTGATTGTCCTTGGATATTTATCGCCAGCCGCTATGTTTGTATGCGTTGGGGTATTGCTCTGGATGATCTGGCGCAAGGCGCAAATTAGAGGGCCCCTTTTTGTTAAAGCCATGAGCATCCTCGCTGGATGCCTCATTTTTACCTCGGTTCTCTATAGATCTGATGTCGTGCATCTTGTCCAGATATCCCCACTTTTAACATCAGCCCTCTGCCTGCTTTTCACAGGTGGAATTGTCCCGATGAACAGGCTAATTAATATTGCTGGCCGCATATTTCTTGTGTTCCTCCTTGTCCTCTCAGCGTATGGGAATCTCCGGAACCTTACAATAACTAAGATGAGATATGTCAATGCCGTCCATTTCCCAAAGGGGACCCTGCGTGTTATCTCTGCCGAGGAGGCTAAGGACCTTCAAGAGGCCGTTGAATATGTATCATCGCGGACTAGTGAAGGCGATCCTGTCTTTATCTATCATTATTCACCGCTCCTCTATATGCTCCTGGGCAGAACTAATCCGACCCGTTACGATATCATCATTCCCGGGTATTGCACCCCCAATCAACTAACAGATGCACTGAAGGATCTCCAGGGAATCCGTCCCCCTGTCATTCTCAAGGACAATTTCTCCGAATTCTTTCAAAAAGAAGGCTTGATTTACTTCCCGCTTGCCGATCGCTCCAGCTTTGCAAATGATCCAATCCAGGCATTTGTGTCCAAAGAGTATAGGATGGTTCAGAGGGGATATATTTCAATCTATACACTGCAGTAAGCCCCAATCTGGATTGACTTCATACCTTGAATTGAATTAAATTGAATCAGGTTGGGCGCGTAGCTCAGGGGGAGAGCGCTTGCTCGACACGCAAGAGGTCGGCGGTTCGATACCGCCCGTGCCCACCATACTTCTTGACATAAGTGGCCTCCTTCGTTATTGTAGAAATGATGAGGAAAAAAACGATCTATCAGTACACTGTCTTCATCGAGCCTTGCGAGGAAGGGGGATATTTTGCCACTTGTCCCTCACTCCCAGGGTGCCATGTCCAGGGAGAAAGGCTTGAGGACACTTTGAATGAGATAAAGGCCGTAATTGATGCCTACCTTGAGGATCTCAAGGCTCATCACGAACCTATCCCGAAACCTACACAGGTAACCATAGCTTCCATCGGAGTTGCCGTTTAAGTGTCCGAGCGATTCCCTGTAGTCACTGCAAAGCAGGTCATCCGTATCATCACTCATTTGGGATTTGAGTTTTCGCGCCAGGCCGGGTCAAGCCATGCCATTTATCGGAGAGCTTCTGACGGAAGGAGAACAGTTGTCTCCATACACCCTGGAACCACTATCAAGCGAAAAACCCTCAAAGCTATCCTTGTAGATGTTGGACTTACGATTGAGGAATTCCGCGGCCTTCTCTAAATTACAAGGTTGAGCAAGGCGGTGAGATCATGAAACGAATATCAGCAGAGTGGACAGAAATATATAGTGTCGTGTAATATAGTGAAAAGTTTGAGGATAGGCATTTTGCTCAGGGGGCCCGAGACAGATGGCCTGCCTTCGCTTTGGTAGTAATGGGGTTGTAGGGGGTATAGGTTGGTTATTTCAACAGGCACGTAGCTCAGGGGGCCCGAGACAGATGGCCTGCCTTCACTTTGGTTTTTATTGTGAAGGCAGCATAGAAAAACAGGCACGTAGCTCAGAGGGCCCGAGACAGATGGCCTGCCTTCACTTTGGTTTTTATTGTGAAGGCAGCATAGAAAAACAGGCACGTAGCTCAGAGGGCCCGAGACAGATGGCCTGCCTTCACTTTGGTTTTAATAGTGAAGGCAGCATAGAAAAACAGGCACGTAGCTCAGGGGGAGAGCGCTGCCTTCACACGGCAGAGGTCAAGGGTTCAAATCCCTTCGTGCCTACCATTTATTGATAAAGAATGATAGGATAAACGATAATAATGAGATTTATGAGAAAACAAATCAGAAAAGTGAGAATATTAGGGATTGAAGAGCCAATAATAGATTGCTTTGTCGCTCCGCTCCTCGCAATGACAAAGGGAGGCGGACTCCTCGCAATGACAGAAGGGGACTTTTTCAGTAACTTTACAATGATGGGCCTGTGAAATCCTCAATTAGGGTTTTCCTTCCTGATGGGGCGCATGCAGATGTGCCCCCGGGAACGCCTGTGGATGAGGTCTTTCGTTCCTCAGGCCTTTCTCTCGAATCAGTTGTGGCAGGGAAGCTAAATGGAGCTCTGGTGGATATGAGCCTACCCGTTAGCGAGGGCGCTAAACTCCAGCCTGTCACACTGAATGGACCTGAGGGACTTGAGATTATCAGGCATTCAACATCCCACATCATGGCCCATGCCGTGAAGGAGCTCTTCCCTGATGCCCTTCCTACAATCGGGCCTGCTACGGCAGAGGGGTTCTATTATGATTTCTATTATCCTCCCGGATTCACCGAGGCAGACCTTGAGAAAATACAGGCGAAGATGAAAGAAATCATCAAGAAGGATCAGGCATTCCGCAGGGAGGAGCTTTCCAGGGCTGATGCTATTGCTCTGTTCAAACGGCTCAATGAGAGGTTCAAGTTGGAGATCCTCCAGGAGATTCAGGACGAGAAGGTTACCGTTTATCACGAAGGAGATTTTGTTGACCTGTGCCGTGGTCCCCATATTCCCTCGGCATCAATGATCCGTGCCTTCAGGCTCCTGTCTGTGGCTGGAGCCTACTGGAGAGGGGATGAGAAACAGCCCATGCTTCAGAGGATCTATGGGACTGCATTCCCTACCGAGGCGGAGCTTGAGGATTATATTAAGGGGATTGAGGAGGCGAAGAAGAGGGATCATCGGAGGCTCGGCAAGGATCTGGACCTGTTCAGCATTAATGAAGGGGTCGGCCCGGGGTTCATCCTCTGGCATCCCAAAGGGGCATTGATAAGGACGATCATTGAGGATTATTGGAGAGTGGAGCACAGAAAAGAAGGCTACGAGCTTGTTTATACCCCCCATCTGGCCCGGCTTGACCTCTGGAAAAGGAGCGGGCACGTGGAATTTTACAAGGAAAACATGTATTCTTCCCTTGAAGTGGACGATGTTGAGTATGAGATCAAACCCATGAACTGTCCGTTTCACATCATGATCTACAAGTCACGGGTCAGGAGCTACCGTGATCTGCCGCTGCGCTGGGCAGAGCTTGGGACGGTCTATCGGTATGAGCGCTCGGGTGTCCTTCACGGGCTTATGAGAGTGAGGGGCTTCACACAGGATGACGCCCATATCTTCATGATCCCTGACCAATTGGAGGGAGAGATCATCAAGGTGCTTGATCTTACCTTGAGAATGCTGGGAAATTTTGGATTTCGTGAGTATGATATATACGTTTCCACGCGGCCTGAAAGGTTTGCGGGGACAGAGGAAAACTGGAAACTGGCTACCGGTGCCCTTGAGAAATCCTTGAAGGCCAAGGGGCTCGAATATAAAATTGACCCCGGTGAGGGGGTTTTCTACGGTCCGAAGATCGATCTCAAGATCAAGGATGTCCTTGGAAGGTCCTGGCAGTGCACCACGATCCAGGTGGATTTTAACCTTCCGGAGAGATTTGATATAACCTATGTAGGAGAGGACAATTCCCCCCACAGGCCGATCATGATCCATCGGGCGGTCCTCGGCTCCATGGAGAGGTTTTTGGGTGTCCTCATTGAGCATTACGGAGGCGCCTTTCCGCTCTGGCTTTCGCCCGTTCAGGTGGTTGTGATCTCCTTGAATGACGATGTCAAGGAATATGCGGAGAAGGTGGCACAGGATATGGAGAATGTCGGGTTGAGGCTTGAGAGGGATTTTCGCTCCGGCACACTCGGCCATAAGATAAGGGATGCAACAATGAAGAAGGTTCCCTATATGGTAATTGTTGGGAGAAAAGAACAAGAGGCAGGAACGATCTCTGTCAGGACAAGGGGCGGCACAGAGAAGAGTGCAGTAGCGATTGAGGATTTCATTGGGCATCTTCTGGCCGAACAGAGACAAAGGGCTTCTGCCTCGTTCATGGAGGAAATATCGGCAAGGAAAAAGAACTGAATGTCAACAACCGGATAAAGGCCCCCATTGTCCTCGTTATAGATGCGGGAGGGCAGAGGTTGGGGATCCTTCCTGTCCGTCAAGCGGTGGCGGCTGCGAGGGAAAAGGGCCTTGATCTGGTTGAGGTTTCACCACAGTCTTCCCCTCCGGTCTGCAAGATCATGGACTATGGAAGGTATAAGTATCAGGCGAAGAAGAAGCTCCATGAGGCCAAGAAAAAGCAGACGATCATCAGGATCAAGGAAGTCAAGTTGAGGATATCAACGGGCGATCACGATCTTAATTACAAGCTCCAGCATGCAAAAAGATTTCTGGAGGAGGGAAACAAGGTGAAGTTTACGGTAGTATTCAGGGGCGGAGAAATTGTCCATCCTGAGCTTGGGAGGAAGATGATGGACAGAGTAATTGCCGAGCTCGGAGAACGCGCCCATGTTGAGCAGCCTCCGACACAGGAGAAGAGGTTCCTGACAATGGTTATGCTGCCGAAACGGGGTGCGTCAAAAACGGCTCAGGCAGAAGAGGGAAAGGATGCCAAAGTTAAAAACACACAGGGGAGCAGCGAAAAGGTTCAAGGTAACAGCCAGGGGTAAGATCGTCCGAAGAAAGGCAGGAAAAAGCCACCTTCTCTCCCATAAGAGCAGGAGGCGGAAGAGGGCGCTGAAGACCGGGGGCTTGGTTGACAGTTCAAGCCGAAAGTCTATCCGAAGGGTGCTGCCCTATCATTTTTAGAAACCCATGGAGAAGGAGGATTTCAAATGCCGAGGGTGCGGAAGGCTGTAGCCTCGCGTAGGCGCAGGAAAAGGACTCTCAAACAGGCAAAGGGATACTGGGGAGCCAAGAGCAAGCTCTACAGGATTGCCGCCGAACAGGTTGAAAAATCGCTCGTCTATGCCTACAGGGATAGAAGGGCAAGGAAGAGGAATTTCAGGCGCTTGTGGATCGTCAGAATAAATGCTGCAGCCAAAAGCCATGGAATATCATACAGCCTTCTGATGAAAGGCTTGAAAAAGGCCGGGGTGGCCCTTGACAGAAAAAGCCTCGCCCATCTTGCCGTCTCGGACCCTGCAGGATTTGCCCAGGTGGCCAAGATAGCCCAGACTTATGCCTGATAGTGTTGAGGATATCCATTCGAGAGCACTGAGAGAAGTAGAATCTGCATCCAGCGAGGATTCGCTTCTCGGTATAAAGGCCAAATACCTCGGGAGGAGCGACGGTGAACTCACCCTGCTTATTAAAAGAATAGGCGTTCTTCCGCCCGAAGAGAGACCGTCCTTTGGGAAGCGCCTGAACGATGCAAAGAGGGTCCTGGAAGATTCAATAGATAAGAAGCTTGCACTCCTTAAACGGGAAAAGAGGGACGCGCTCCTTGAGAGACAAGGGGTTGATATTACCCTTCCGGGCAGGAGATTCCCCCGCGGGACACTCCATCCTGTAACACGGATTCTAAATAAAATTGTAAATATTTTTGTTGAGATGGGTTTTGAGATTGCAGAAGGCCCTGAAGTGGAGTTGGATTATTATAATTTTGAGGCCCTGAATTTTCTAAAAGATCATCCTGCAAGGGACATGCAGGACACCTTCTATTTCAGCGACACTCTTCTTTTAAGGACACACACATCTCCAGTGCAGATTCGTGTAATGGAAAAGAGAAAACCCCCTCTGAGGGTCATTGTTCCGGGAAAGGTATTCAGGCGCGATTCCGATGTGTCCCATACCCCGATGTTTCACCAGGTTGAAGGGCTCATGGTAGGCTCCGGAATCAGCATGGCCCACCTCAAGGGTGTAGTCAGCCTTTTCTTCCAGCAGATATTCGGTAAAGAGACTACCCTCCGTTTCAGGCCAAGCTTTTTCCCCTTTACTGAGCCAAGCGCCGAGGTGGATCTACAATGCCGTCTTTGCGGGGGAGACGGGTGCAGGGTATGCGGGAACTCAGGATGGGTTGAGGTCATGGGGTGCGGTATGGTCCATCCCAATGTTTTTAAGAATGTGGGGTATCCGGCGAACAAGGTCACAGGGTTTGCATTTGGTCTCGGCGTAGAGAGGATCACTCTGCTCATTTACGAGGTGGATGATATTCGCCTCTTTTTTGAGAACGATCTGCGCTTCCTTAAACAGTCATGAAGGCAAGCTATTCATGGTTGAGTGAATACAGCGAACACAAGCTCTCTCCGAGAGATCTCGCCAGGCGGCTAACTGTGTCGGGCCTTGAGGTGGAAGGGCTTGTGTCCCAGGACGGAGACTGGATCATGGATGTCAAAGTCCCTCCCAATCGCCCGGACTGTCTCAGCCATATCGGTCTGGCCCGCGAGATGGGAAACATTCTCAAGAAAATGGTGAAGCTTCCCTCTTTCAGGGTTAATGATGGGGGAGGAAGCGTCAGCGATTATATTTCAGTCGTGGTGAGGGAAAAGAGGCTCTGCCCCCTCTATGCAGGAAGGGTTGTAGTTGATGTGAGCATCCGTCCGTCTCCTGAATGGCTGAAAAAAAGGATTGAGTCGGTTGGGATACGATCAATCAATAATGTTGTTGATGTTACCAACTATGTCCTTATGGAATACGGCCATCCACTTCATGCCTTTGATCTCGATCTCCTTGAGGGAAAGAGAATAGTGGTAAGGCGGGGCAAGCCCGGTGAGACTTTGACAACCCTTGATGGAAACCTGAGGGTGGCCGACGAGAATACCCTTCTTATATGTGACGAGAAAAAACCCGTTGCGCTCGCCGGAGTAATGGGAGGATCGAACAGCGAGATCAGGGCCGAAACCCGCCAGATCTTCCTTGAGAGCGCCTACTTTGATCCGCTCTCCATAAGGAGGACTGCGAGAAGGCTTTTTCTCGCAACCGAATCTTCATACAGATTTGAAAGGGGTGTTGATCACGAGGGGCTGGTGCCCGCCCTCAATCGGGCCGCATATCTGATCTCCGAAGTGGCCGGAGGAAAGGTTGCTCATGGAGTCGTAAAGGCTTTCTTTGGCAGGCCCCGGACCCCCGCAATTCCTCTGAGTCTGGATTATACCAATCGCCTCCTTGGGACGTCTTTGAACAAGTCCGAGGTTGAGAGATGTATTTCACTACCGGGCTATAAGGTAAAGAGTTCCTCCAAAAAGGGATCGGGAACTGCCGGGACCGGTTGGGTTGTTTCCCCTCCGAGCTGGAGGGTTGACCTTTCCTGCCAGGAGGATCTCATTGAAGAGGTGGCGCGCCTCACTGGCTATGACTCCATCCCGGCAGACATGCCCGAAGTTCCCATGTCTGTGAAGGAAAGCCAGAAGAGCCGCGATTTTGCAGGCGAGGTCCGCGCTCTACTATCTCACTGCGGATGCCACGAGGTCATAACATACAGCTTCATTTCCAGCAAATCTCTTGATATGCTGAGGGTGGCTGAAGGCGACAAGCTCAGGAAAGTTCTACCGCTGAGAAACCCCTTGACCGAGGAGCAGGCTGTGATGAGGACAAGCCTTATCCCGGGACTGCTTCAGGCCATGACTGTGAATGTGAGGCTGAGGAACATGGGAGTGAAAATATTTGAGATCGGAAGAGTCTTCATATCTTCTGGCAGCGAACGCCTGCCGGTTGAGAAAACAATGCTCGGAATACTAATGTCCGGTCCCAGACATGCAGAGGGATGGAATGTTCCTCACGATGATGTGGACTATTTTGACATCAAGGGTGTTGTGGAGGATCTCCTTGAAGGTGTCGGGCTATTATCAGCCCAATTCCGTCATTCAGCGGACATCCCTTATCTCCACAACGGGACTTCAACCCGTATCCTCCTTGACGGTGAAGAGATTGGGGTCATGGGGATGGTTCATGATTCTGTCATGGATTCACTTGATATTAAGGGTCATTCCTACATCTGCGAGATTGATTGTGACGCCCTTTCAAGGGTCCCGCGGCGGGAGGTCAGTTACACTCCCATCTCAAAGTATCCCGGAACCGTCAGGGATCTGGCAATCATAGTGGATGAATCTATTCCGGCACAGAGGGCGATTGACTCCTTCGCTTCTATCCCGCACGAGCTAATAAAAGATGTGAGTCTTTTTGACCTCTACAGGGGGGGCAATATCCCTCCGGGCAAGAAGAGTTTTGCTTTTCGTATCACTTTTTCTGTAAGGGATAGAACCGTTACAGACTCAGAGGTTGACAAGATATTTGAGGAAATAATGTCCCATTTGGAAAAAGATCTTGGTGCGATCATCAGGAGGAAAGAGGCATCATAAAAGTCCGAGAGGAGGTGCGATCATGGCCGTCACAAAAGCAGATCTTGTTGAAAGGATCAACCAGAAGGTGGGGGGGTTTTCAAAGAGGGAGTCTGCGGAGATAGTGGATGCTGTATTTGAGGTCATAAGGGATGCCCTGGCGAAGGGAGAGTCAGCGAAGCTCTCAGGATTTGGAAAGTTTGCCGTGAGACAGAAGAGGACAAGGACCGGACGGAATCCACAGACTGGCCAACCACTTGAGATTACCGCAAGAAAGGTGATGACCTTCAAGCCCAGTCAGGTTCTCAAGAAACTTTTGAACTTCCAATGAACCCGCTACTTCCGGACAAGCTTTATTTCAAGATTGGAGAGGTCAGTCGTATCGCCCAGGTAAAGCCACATGTCCTGAGATATTGGGAGACCGAATTCCCTCAGGTCAGGCCATTCAAGGCCCGCAGCCAGCATCGGCTCTACAGGAAAAAGGATGTGGAAGCAGTAATGAAGATCAAGAAACTTCTTTACGAAGAGGGATATACAATAGAGGGGGCCAGAAAAAAGCTAAAGGAATCCGATGAGGCCGAGCCCCATTTTGACGATAGACTGATAAAAGTATTCAAGCGAATCAGAAAAGAACTCGAAGATGTTCGTAAGCATCTCGAGTAATTTTTTCACGGGTTGATGGTTTTTCTTCTGACCAACGACGACGGGATCAATTCCGAGGGGCTTAAGGCACTCGCGGATTCACTAAGCAGGAGTGGAAAGATCATAGTTGTAGCCCCAGACAGGGAAAGAAGCGCTGCCGGTCATTCCCTGACACTGCATAGACCCCTTCGTTCCGATAAGCTTTCCCCCGGCTGGTATTCTGTTGACGGAACACCGACAGACTGCGTTCATCTTGGTGTTTACGGCCTTCTGAAGAAGAAACCCGATATGCTCATTTCAGGGATTAATAAGGGTGGAAACCTGGGGGACGACATCACTTACTCCGGGACTGTTTCGGCTGCAATAGAGGGATGCCTGCTGGACATCCCTTCTTTTGCCATTTCTCTTGCCCTTAACAGGGCCCATCATTATGAAACAGCAGGAGGCATTGCCAGAATCCTTGTCGGGAAAATCAGGGAACATGGCCTACCGCGAGATACCTTACTAAATGTAAATGTTCCCGATGTAAGCGAGAGAGAGCTCAAGGGGATCAGGATCACAAGACAGGGCAGGAGAAGATACTCGGATACCATAGTTCAAAAAAAAGACCCGAGAAACAGGTCATATTACTGGATAGGCACGGGCGAGGTCCATTATGAACCGGTAGAGGGTTCTGACATAGAAGCGGTCAAGCAGAACTATGTTTCCATCACGCCTCTCCATCTTGACATGACTGATTACAAAACACTTCTTTCCCTCCGGAAATGGAGACTTAAAGATAGGACATGAAAAAACTCCCTGTGACTGTAGGGGTTATTGGATCAGGTGAGTGCAGCAAGGAATTGTCAAACCTGGCAAGGGAGGTAGGAAGGGAGATCGCCAGAAGAGGGGGAATCCTGATCTGCGGAGGGCTCGGCGGAGTGATGGAGGCCGCATGTGAAGGAGCGAAGCAAGGAGGAGGACTTACCATCGGCATTCTTCCGGGAACTTCAAGAGAGGATGCAAACCCTTATGTTGATATTCCAATTGTAACAGGTCTCAGTGATGCACGTAATGTCATTATTGTTCGTTCCTCGGATGTCCTGATTGCGGTAGGGGGACGCTCGGGGACACTCTCGGAAATTGCATTTGCCATGAAGTTCGGCAAGCCCGTTGTATGTTTGAAGGGCTGGGATATGCTTCCCGATGTCCACAGGGCTTTGAACCCTGTTGATGCCGTGGAGAAGGCATGGTCTCTTACTACAAAATCTTGAAGTGCTTCCTTGTTATCATTATTTCTGCAGGGCTTGCTGCCTGCGTGGTAGCCCATGGGGTTTATCATACGGTGAAGAAGGGGCAGAACATTTACAGGATCTCCAAAGCTTACGGCGTAGAGGAGGAAAAGCTAATGAAGGTCAACAGGCTGAAAGACCCTGCCCAGATCAGGGTTGGACAGAAGATCTTCATACCCGGAGCCATGAAGGAGCTGTATGTTGAGCCTGCTCCTGCCGAGGGGGAATCTACCTCTTCCACTTTGGTTGAGGGACAGAGGAAGGAGGGACAGGGAGCATCGTTCGTCTGGCCCGTGAAGGGCGAGATTCTCTCAAAGTTTGGCGCACGGGGGACGAGGCTCCATGAGGGAGTGGACATCTCAGCCCCTGAAGGAACCCCCATTGCGGCAGCTGGTTCTGGGAGGGTGATCTATTCCAACAATAAGCTAAGGGGTTACGGGAACATCATCGTGATCCGGCACGAGGGGAAGTTCTCAACGATCTATGCACATAACCGGGTGAACCTCGTGAAGGAAGGGGACTTTGTTGAACAGGGGCAGATCATCGGGAAGGTCGGACTTAGCGGGAGGACATCTGGCTCACATCTTCATTTTGAGATCAGGGCTGGTGAGACCTCGGTGAACCCGCTCGATTATCTTAAATAAGGAGACTGAACATGGAAGAGCTTAAAAAATTCATCAGGGAGGTGCCGGACCATCCAAAGAAGGGGGTCCTATTCTATGATATTACGACCCTCTTTAAAAATGCCGGGGCTTTTCAAAAGACGGTTGAGCTCCTGGCCGGCCGTTATGTCGGCAGGAATGTTGACCTTGTTATGGGGATTGAATCCCGTGGATTCTGCATAGGGGCTGCTGTTGCCTACAAGCTCGGTAAGGGTCTTGTCCTTGTGAGGAAGAAGGGTAAGCTCCCCATGAGGACAAGGAGGGCCTCTTATAAGCTTGAATATGGGACAGATGAGATTGAGGTCCATGAGGATGCCGTTGAAAAGGGGATGAATGTCCTCATTGTGGACGATCTCCTTGCCACTGGAGGGACGGCACAGGCTGCTGCATCTCTTGTAGAGAGCTCCGGGGGGCGCGTTGTAGAGTGCGCTTTTATCATTGAGCTTGAGTTTTTAAAGGGTAGGGAGAAGCTCAGGCCCCATTCAACTTTCTCCTTGATAAAATATAAACGGTAGTGTAAAATAACCTCAGGGCATTTGTATATGCGCTTTATGGGGATAGGTGCCCCCGTAGCTCAGATGGATAGAGCAGCGGATTCCTAATCCGTTGGCCGCCAGTTCGAGTCCGGCCGGGGGCACTATAAAATGGAGATGTTCCTCCTTCGGAGGATGGATAGAGCAGACGGATGGCCGACCCATCCGCCTGAGGCGGACGGGTGCCCGGCCTTAGAAGCACAAGGAAGGAAAGCACAGCTTTCCCCGATCTATTGGAAGCGGGGTGCTTTCCTAATCCGTTGGCCGCCAGTTCGAGTCCGGCCGGGGGCACTATGATAGTGAGGATTTTGTAACTGGATAAAGGAGAGATCGTCTGAAAGGAAAGCATATGAGGATGATGAGATTTACAAATGTTATCCTTCTTCTCTTTGCCCTTTCATCCTGCGGGGCTCCCGGGGGTGAAGCGGTGCGCGGTGTGTTTTCATATGAGACGAGGATTGTGGATTTAGGGGAGGAACTCGGCCAGTATCCCTCCATTGCGTTTGATTCAAAGGGCCGTCCTTCCATGAGCTATTACGATGGTAATGACGGCAGTCTGAAGTTTGCTGAGCTTGTTAAGACAGAGTGGGTCATCACCACTGTGGATAAAGGGATGAGCCCTGACACCGGCGGGGTGGGGGCTTTTTCATCGCTTGCCATCGATCCCTCGGGCTCTCCCCATATCAGTTACATGGACCGTTCCAGGGGACAGCTAAAGTATGCCTATCGCATCGGAACGGAATGGAAGGTGAAGACACTGGACCAGGGTCCATTCGTAGGATCATGGACATCCCTTGCGCTTGATAGAAATGGCGCCGCACACATCAGCTATTGCTTCGTGAGGACCGATACCTCAAATCCGGCAAACGTAGTGGAGGCGTATCCCAAATACATAATGTATGACAACAGGTCAACAGCAATTCCTGAGGTTATTGATCCTGGGCTTGCAGGGGCATATCTTTTGGGAGACACAAACAGCCTTGTGCTCACAACATCACTTGTCCTCAATTCTGATGATACCCCGCAAGTGGCCTATCATGATCCTGTTAACCGCAGTCTGAACATTGCCAGGCGTCTTACAGGAGGAGGGTGGGCCGTCACGATAATCGACAGTGCACAAAATAAGACCGTTGGCCAATTCAACTCCCTTGCCATTGACGGGGAGGGGAGGCTCCATGTGAGTTATACGGAGGCATATCCATCTGTCCTCAAATATGCGGCATGGGACGGGACGGCGTGGCGGATCGAGACAGTGGATGCCGTGAAGGGCGAGCAGAAGGGAGTGGGAAACTCCCTGACGCTTGGTCCTGATTCTTCGCCGATCATCAGCTACATTGACAGCACCTGGAATGACCTCAAGCTTGCCTTCTTCAGATACGGAAGATGGCAGGTATTTCGGCTTGATTCAGGCGGGCTTGAGAGTGCCCATCCTTCCATAGCGAGGTTTCCTTTAGGGATAACAGGGGTTGTGTATAACCAGAGATCGGATGGATCAAATCCTCCGAGATCAACTCTGAAGTTGTCCCTTGTTGAGTATTAATAATTTATAAATTCCATGAATTATTTGTATTCTCTTCATGGTCTTCCAATTACATTAAGTTCGGAGGACGAAGGGTTCCTGAAATTCTTTGAGGAATTCAGAAAGGGGTGGGCGTTGAAACCCCTCAATTCTTCAAAAGAAAGGGGCGGTATTTTTCTCAGCATCAATGATGGTGAGGGAAAACGTTTCAGATTGCCGCGCGGCTCAAAGCTTCTTTACAAGTATTTTCCGCTCAGCGCCTATTCATCCCCTGATGGCCTTCATCTTCTGAAGGGCAACTCGTATCATATGTATTTAAAACCGGAGCAAGGGTATGCAAAGGGATGGATTGCGAGGGGATCAATGACCTTTGACAGTTTTGCCAGGGTCTTTTCCCTTGTCCTTTCTGAACTTTTAAGTGCGCGCGGGCTTTTCTACCTCCACAGCGCATGCCTGAGCGACAGGTCAGGCAATGGCTGGCTCATCTGCGGTTGGCCGAGGTCGGGCAAGACAACCCTGTCTCTCGGCTTTATCAAGGCCGGATTCTCCTATCTTTCCGATGATGCAGTCCTTCTGAAAAGGGTAGGGCGGGGAAGGGTGGAGTCCCTGTCCTTGAGAAAGGCTCTTCGCATTAAATCCAAGAACGGAGGAAAACGATCCCTGCTTCCCGAATCCATATCGGCGGGGTCTTACGTTGAGCAATGCATTCCAGCCGTTTTGATCCATGCAAGCCTGAACAGAAAGAGAAACAGCTCTCTTGTCCCCCTTGCGGCCTCCAGGGCATTTCTCGATCTCATTCCGCAGAGTTTTCAGATCCTTTCTTCCATGACTGCTAAAGAACATTCCTCGGTGCTCAAAGATCTATCAAGTCAATGTGTATCCTTTGCGCTTCATGCAGGGACAGACCTTCTTCGCTCACCCGAACGGCTTATCCCGATGATCCGTGAAAAGGGGGTTACAGCCGATGTCCCTTAGGGAGATTGGGTTTGAGCTTACAAACGATTGTAACCTTGACTGCCTTCACTGCCTGAGGGACAAGGACGACACAGAGAGCTTTCTCCCTATTTCCCTCATATCACGGGTTCTCAGGGAGGCAAAGGCCTACGGGACCCAGAGGGTGGGTTTCACAGGGGGCGAGCCTACTCTCCACCCGGATTTTCTCGGCGTTGTGGATGCTGTGACAAAGCTCGGGTATCCGTATTTTTTTGTGACCAACGGCCTAAATTTTCTAAGGGTATTCCCCAGGCTCTGTGGGGGCAGAAACGATAGGAGAAAACGGTTTCTAATCGGTATCTCCTTCAGTCTTGATGGCGCAAGGGAAGAGACCCATGATGCCGTTAGGGGGAGGGGGTCTTTCAGAAGGGTCATTCAGGCTGCAATCTATCTCAGGGAGAAGAAGGTCCCTTTTAAACTCCAGATGGTGGTAAATTCAAGGAACAAGGGCGAGATAGGGGGGGTGGTGAAACTGGCGCATGACCTTCAGGCCGAGAGGGTCGTTATCGCCCCTCTTCAACCCACCCCTCAGGTCATCAAACAGGGTCTGATGCTTTCTCCTGAGGAATGGAACGCTATCAGTGAATATATAACGGAGGTCAGGGACAGGATGAAAATAGAGGTGCAATATGCAATGGGGTGGTATGAGCCCCTGTCCTTTTTCCAGTGCAGGTTCACGATGATGGAGTCAATCAACATAGATTACAGGGGGCGCTTGACCTTCTGCTGCGAGATCTCGGGCATGAGGGGGAGCCGCAGCAAGAGTGATATTGTTGCAGACCTCCGAAAGACAGGTCTCCATAAAGGTCTTCAGCTTCTCCAGGAAAAGATCGCCAAATTCAACAGGGATAAGCTCTCCATTATCGGGGAGGGAAAGATGAAGGAGATTGACCATTTTCCCTGCTATTACTGCTCTAAATACTTCGGAAAGATTGACTGGCTGGTCAGGAGGTTCCCGGAGAACCCATGGGCTGGACGTGCTCCCTGATCTCTTGACTTAAATACGGCCTATGATTAAAGTATGTTCCATATGTTCCAAATGAGGAGGTGCAAGATGACGAGATTTACAACGATAATATTTGGATGTGCATTGATATTGTTTATCTGGGGATGCGCAAAGGAAGAATCGTGCGACCCTGTTGCCAAGGTCAGCTCCGCAGACGGACTTCTTATGGACGGAGGAATTGAGGACACAAGCATCAGGTCCAGGGCGCTTACCCTTTATACAGAGGCCCTGGAATGTGATCCCCCGGCGAAACAATCCGAACTTGAATTTGTCCAGTCTCATGCCCATTTCGGCCTTGCCCTGGTATCCCTTTTCAATACTGCCTCATTGTTGGATCAGGCCATTTCCTCAACGGGAGGGACAGGGACCGGGCAATGCGGAACATCCACGCAGGGGGAGGGCGGGCTCTCGTTTCAATCTGTCGTCGTCCCAATCCTCAAGAGCACAATTGAGCCAATCATTGGCCACCTTGAAGAGGTGACGAAGTATTCGGATTTCTCTTTGAGATATTCAAGGGCCAACTTCACTTTACTTAAGGCGACAGGTACATCTCCAGGGATCTCAATCAATCTGGGGGGGAATTATGATCTGGGAGAGGTTTATTTCTTCCTCGGCCTTGTCCGGATCATTGAGGGAGCTGTTGACTTCCTTTTTGCCTATGATGGAATCTTTGATTCCATCCTTGCAGGGCTTACCTGCACCCAGGGCGTTACGAATCCCCTCCTCGATCCGGATTTTGGAAAGATCTCCGCTGACGGAACCGAGCTTCTTCTTGAGACCCAGAGGCTTCTGGGCGGAGGCTTTGATGCCTGGACTAAAGGGATGACCGCAGCGATGAACCGCAAAAGCGACTCCTTTGCAGACGGATGGTTTAAGGATCAGAGCACCGGTGAGTGGGTCTACAATAAAGCAAAGAGTAACGATAAATGTGACGGATGCGAGGGGGACCCGAGCGCCGCGGACTATGCAGGAGAATACTATACAGACAGGAACGGCAATGGAAGATATGACGATCCCACGGAGCACTTCTTCTATTTCAGGGACTGGGGTGTGCCCTTAATAACAAGTACCACTCAAAATATCGTAGTAGGTCTCCTGAAAATCGCACTTCCGGCCTCTTACCCGTCCTCAAAGGAGACAGAAGGGGTGGCTGGTGTGAATGGAAAATTCTCTCCAAATTCCTCGGAGGCGGATTCCGATCCGGAAGGGGACAACCACCATCCGTGTTCTCTGCAGGAATTGGTCAATGGGACTCCATGCGGGGAGAAGGATGGGGTTCGTCAGAGGGATGCCTCAGGGACGAGCTTCATAGAGGATATTGGGTGGGAGGAGCGGAACAAGGTCGTTTTATTCAATCTTATGGGATTGATTGAGCTTCCTTTTTCATTGGCCGCCGGCCCAGAAGATACCGGTATAGATGGCCTTCCGGATGTTAAAGAGCCCGGTTACGATATAGATTGCAATCCTGACCCATTCAATGACGATGCTCAGGTGTCCCATATATATTTCCCCCTATTCGCCGTATTCATGAGCCTGCCTTTCAATCCCAGTGCCTGTGCGGTACAAGGGCTTTCAACCTGTTTTGAGGGAGATGGCATATGGGAGCCGGGGGAGCCATTCCATGACTACGGCACAGACAATGTTCCGGATACTAAGGAGGTTGGATTCAAGTCGGCAGATCCAGATGGGGACGACTATGACCCTATATTAAACCCCGCTGGCACAGAGAATAACGGCAAATATGACAAGGGGGAGCCGTGGTCGTCCTTGATCCTGGCGCGCCTTCTTCTCCTCCTTCTGAAGAGCAGTCCGGATGTACTGGATATCCTGGGCGAAGATGTAGGGGGTCTTATAGGGCCGTACCTCGATCTTGAAGGGGCTGATGTCTGGCTTGCTACCCAGCTCGAGCCGATATTCGGCGCAGCCGTGTCTATGGAAATATTTGAGAATCTCTGGAGTGATCTTGCCTCAAGCATACAGGGGACTAAACCATTTGATATCACCCCTACGCTCCCGGTAATCTTACAGACCGGTCTCACCCTTTTTCCAGACCTTACAGAGGGCCTCGGTGGGGAGGATATCGGAGCGATCCTCGGGCTCCTTCTTGGAAAGATGACACCGGTACTCGCATATCAGGCGCTCAATCTTCCAGCCTTTGATCTGAGCGTTCTTTTCACCAGGCATGTGTCCGATCTCAAGAGCCTCCTTCCGCTCTACTATCAAGAGGACGAGCCCTATACGGATGTGAACGGAAATGGAAAATACGACCCGCCTGAGCCCTTCGCTGACGGCTGGTTCACAGCCCCGACAGAAGGCTGGTATTACATAGCTTCGTTAAAGGATGGGGTTTGTAACTCCTGTTCTGAGAATACCATACCATGTCGTGGGACATCATGCGGGAGGTTCAAAATGTATGTCGGAGACCCAGACTACGAGGGTGAGTTCTATACGGATGACAACAACAACGGCATTTTGGATTCAACAGACTACAACGGCAGGTGGGATCCCGGCGAGCCTTTCTCGGAGGGCACAATCCATATCCCGGCAGGATGGCATAATCAAGCTGCGTTCGTGAACGGGATATGCGACATTTGTGACGGACTGACTACCTCAACCAGCTACATGGGCGAATGGTATGAAGATATGGATCAGGATGGCGAATGGGACGCAGGCGAGCCCTTCCAGGACCTGAATGCCGACGGCGAATGGAATGCCGGGGGCACATTTATATCACAGGCTGAATACGAGGTTGCATTTCATCCGACTGGGAAGGAATGCGGTGATGCCAACATGTATTGCCCGCCCGATCTTACTCCCGGTAAGGAATACCCTGGCGACCCATACAGTGACGCAGGAACGGACCGGGTCGCTGACAAAATGGAGAGGGGATATTCCTTATCTAACCTTGACCCGTCTATGGACAATGAGAACTGCGATGAGGGCAGTCCTCCTTACACCCCGTTTCCGAGCATATGTGGGGAAAAGAACAAGATCAGAGATGGATGGGACGGCAACCTTGAGAAACTCTTTGGTGTTTTGGGCGCTCCCGCTCCGCTTCGCGATCATTATCATGTATGGCCTGACTACAGTGCTATAGATGATCCAAATTCCTTCTCGCTCAAGCTTGGCTTTCCTGGCCTTCCCATTCCTGCACTCATTGCCCTGACCATTGAGGATTCAGCCTATGTTTTTTACCCTGACCCCACAATCGGAGGGTTGTTCCTCTTCCCCACATTTCATCTTGGCCAGACCTTTTCTGCCCTGGGGTTTAATGAGGGAGAATTCAAATGCGGGAAGGTTTCTTATGCCTCCACCATGACAAATAAGCAGATGAACCAGTACGGGGGATGCGTTACCATGATCGGGTCTGCCGTCTCCGCAGCAGGATGCCTGCCTGGAGGGATGGGAGGATGCTCGGGCGGTTGTGCGGGTTGCTCGGGCGGAGGCTGTGGAGGGTGCTCGGGTGGTGGCTGTCCGATGGCCGGTGCATGTCCTATTGGTTCATGCGAGGTTGTTCCTCACACTGGAATAGAGATCGGGGTCAATCTCCATGCACTTCTGATCCCATTGGGTCTAATCATCGCACTCAGGAGGAAAGGATCGAGAAGAAGAGGTTAAAGAAAACCGCTCCATCTGCACCGAGGAAGAACACTCAGGTCGTCTGCACAGAGTTTGAGGATGGGGCCGGTGTGCTCCTGAACCTGGAGACCAAATTTTACTACTCTTTGAACGAGACGGGCGTTTTTATCTGGAAGAGGATAGACGGCAGATCGGGCATGGACAAGCTGGCCCATTCCCTGCAAGGGGCCTATGATGTATCGTTCGCCAGGGCCAGACAGAGCGCTGAGAAGTTTGTCAAGCTACTCAGATCCCTGAGGCTCGTCCTCCAGCTACTTTTTATTGTCGGCGCAGCATCATTTCTCTCGTGCGGCAGGACAACAGAGGCACCTGCATGGAAGAAAGAGCCAATACATCCTTGCAGCCATCGCATCGCCTTCGCTTCAACCGGGGACGGACATGCCCGCAGCATATATACGATGAAAGAGGACGGAAGCGGCAAGAAGCGCTTGACATTTCCCGGGGTTTATTACCAGGACGGTCAGCCTGCTTGGTCTCCTACAGGGGACAGGCTGGTATTCACCCGTACCAATACCTATTTACTCATCAATAACATATGGATTATGGACTCGGAAGGGGCCGGGATAACGCATGTGACGACTGGGGAAGAAAACAGTTATGACCCGCAATTTTCCTGCGACGGCACCAGGATCGCATATACGTTCAGGGACCAGATCTGGCAAATGAACGCTGACGGGGGTAACAAGGTCCCGCTTACAACTATTGATGACACACCTTACGGGGCCGGAGCCGCGCAGTGGTCTCCTGATTGCAGCCGGATAGCTTACATATCAGACCCATTCTGCGCCCATCTGGGAGGACAGTCCCCGAAAAGACCGGCTGACTACAGCTCACTTTGGTTAATGGATTCCGACGGGAGCAACAAAAGGCCCGTGTTGTGCGGGGGTAAACCCATTTATATCTGTTATAATCCTATCGCCTGGTCATGCGATGGGAATGCCATCCTGTTCTTCACATGGGAAAAAAAATCCTTAAAATTTAGGATCTACAAGATTAACATTGAAGACTGCAAAGAGGCCGTCCCTGTGACGCCGGACTCGGTGCACGCAGCAGACCCTTCATGGAATCCGAGCTGTGAGAGGTTCGCTTTCAGATGCGATGTGGGTGACGGATTTTACAAGATCTGCAGCATGGGCCTGAGGGGAGAAGAGCTAAAGGTCCTCACGCCTGATTTTCTTGAGTCTCAACGCCCAGCGATGTCTCTGTGCTTCGAATGAGGTTTCGCTCGGTCAGTTTTGCCAATATATCAGACCTCGTAATCTTTATAAGGACAGGGTTCTGGTCCGCCATTATCCCAATTATCCTTGATATACTGGCCGTGCCGAGCGCATTCCGCGCCATAACACCGAGGAGAAGCCCCCCTCCAAAAAAGAGGGTGACCCGCTCTGTTCAAAAAGCCGTAGAATATGCTGAGTTCTGGATCAGGGTCAGGAGGCGCTTTCTTGCCACGACATGCTATCAAAGGTCAGCGATACTTTACCGCTGCCTGAGGGAGCAGGGGATACCGGTGAGGGTAGCTATCGGACTCAGGCAATCTCAGCCAAGCTCCCGCAATAAAAAATCTTTCATCGGCCATAGCTGGCTTATCCTTGGGAAGCGTCCTGTTCTTGAGGCAAGGAAAGACCTGAAGACATACACGGTCACTTACATGTATCCATGAAAATGCCGCTTGTGAGTGTCCTCATACCGACCCATCGTGCCTGCTGGGTCAAGGGAAGGGAGAGAGATTTTTTTCGTGCAGCCCTGAAAAGCGTCCTTTCACAATGCTTCGTTGATTATGAGATTGTTGTCGTCCACCCGAGGATGGATCGTGCCAAGATAGATCGTGTCGGGGTAAAGGGGAAAAGGATAAGATATATCCCCTGCAGCGGTAGTGAAGTTGGCGCAGCACGGAATGCGGGCCTGAAAGCAGCGAAGGGAAAATGGATAGCGTTTCTTGACTCGGATGACCTTTGGTTTCCCAACAAGCTCAAGCTCCAGATGAAATTCCTTAAAGATCATCCGGAATGTGACATGGTTCATTCCGATGCCATTCTCTTTTTTAGAAGAAAAAATGTGTTTGGTGCGGAAAGGTTGTCAGTCATGGGAAGGCCTGTCCGGGGTCGTCTAACTAAGGAGAAGATTCATCATAGGGGCAATTTTATCCTCACCTCAACCCTCGTTATGAAAATGGATGTTTGGAGGGAAACAGGCTCGTTTGATGAATCCTTGTTTGCCGGCGAGACCCTGGACTTTATCATCAGGGCTTCACGGAATAATTTCTCCATCGGTTATGTCCCGGAACCACTCGTCCTTTTCAGGGTCAAAAGGGAGAGTGCCGATTACAGGTTTCTTGGAAAAATGTTCAAGATCCACTTGACACATATACAGGGATAGGGTTATTGTATTGTTACAGAAGGAGGTTGCGTGATGAAAAAGATGAATAAGAAGACCAGGCAAATGAGGGGACGAGGGGCTTCAAAGAAACCATTTATTGAGCCGGAGATCGTGAAGCAGGAGCCTTTGAAGAGGGTCGTCCAATTCCAATGCGATATTTGCCCGGTCGTTGTTTGTTTTCCATAATAAAGCAGGCGGAGACATCGCAAGTTCACCGTTTTTTTATTTTACCGGCCACTCCCTCGGCGACCGCTGGAGGGAGTGGATCATCAGTAAATACAGCCAATCTATTGAAATAGAGTTTTTTCTCAAGGAGGTGGACAAGGGGCTCAAATCCTTTGAGGAGAAGTTCCTTGTCAAGCACCTCAAGCCAGGGGCAGGTGTCCTGGATATTGGCTGTGGGGTTGGAAGAGAGGCAATTGCCCTGGCAAGAAAGGGCTATAAAATCGTTGGGATTGACATCTCTCCCCGCTCAGTTGAGATTGCCAGGCAGAAGGCGCAAGAAATGAAAATTACTGTTGATTATCAAATAGGTGAAGCAGGAAATTTAAAGTTTAATGATAATTCTTTTGACTATGTATTGATGATAGCACAACTTATTCACCATATTCACGGGAGGAAGAACAGAATTCGCGCCCTAAGTGAGGCGTGGAGGGTTTTAAGGCCTGGGGGTGGGCTAATCCTTACTATAAGGAATCGTATTGGTGTTACAAAGGGATTGATTTTGAATTTTTTATACAGGAGTATAAAGGGCCTGAGAAGGCTGCAAAATTTGAATGGGAAAAACGAAAGAAACCCATATGGAATTACGAACCCAGGACTCTGGAGAAATGCCTTCCATGGCCTTTATTTGAGGCTATTATCCATAGGTGTGGATTCATGGCGAAAAGCGGTTATGGAAATAGATAGGTTTCTCAAGATTGAATACAAGGGGCGTGAGCCCGGGGATTACCTTATTCCACATGTAAGCCCTGCAATAAGCTCGGGCCTTATGACATTCCACTGCTATTCTCTCCAGGAGATCATAGCTGACCTTTCCAGTGCAGGGTTTGAAATTGAAGAATACAGAGATACGAGCGAGTTGGATTTGGGTTTGGAATTTCCGGAATGGGCCAGGAACGGCGCCAGATACCTGATTCTATACTGCAAAAAAGTTCATAAAGTATGAAAAAAGTATCATATTTTATAGAAAATCCGGATGCGGGGAAATGCCCCCCCTTTATAACCTATTGAAATTATGTGTTATTTTTATCGTCATATTTTGAGTTTTTTGTCATTGGATGGCGTAATTTTTGCATATAAAAGAGAGCAAAGGAATGCATTCGGGCCAAAAAAACAAGGAGGTTTCCATGAAAAGGTTGGCATGGATCGGAGGAATGTGTTTATTGGTAATAGGGTTTCTGTCGTCCTGCGCGAAGCCGCCAGAGCAAAAGGTAGTCAAGGCCACAGCACAGCCATATCATGTAGGGGACTATGAATTGATCCTGGATCCAGTGGCGGGCACAAGTGAGTTGAGGCCTGTTGCGACCAGTCGTGATGTTAGTCCAACGACTGGTGGTGGTGGCTTCACCATTGGAGTCAGGGGGTGGGGCGGCACTTTTGCAGGGGGTCAATTTAGGCAGAACTGGTGTGTTTACAATAATAACAGCGGCGCAGACATTTATGGTGTTGCCATGATAGCGAAGAGCTATTCGGGAACTGCTCCTTCGTATATTAACGGAGACAACCCTAATGCTAACTGCTACGCGGATTCATGCGGAGCGTGCGGGAGCCACAACGGCCCATATCATTTTGCATTTTTCACGAGCAGCACAGCCTGGCAAAAGGGATATATTACTCAGGCAGCCAACGATAACTGCAATACGGGCACGAATCACTCTGCAGGGAAGTCGATAACGGTTACAGTAGGCGGGGCCACGAGTATCACCCTGGCACTTATGATTTATTTGCCTTCTGGGGAGGTTGTGGATTCGGACGCCGATAGAGGGATCGGAACGGCGCCGGCCGCTGTTAATGATGTATTTGCCATGCTCGGCAAGCAATCGCCTGACCCGGCCCTTCCTGCACTCCTTTGCGGTGGAAACTACATTCCATCCACCGGCGCCTCCAGTAACTACTTTGTATTCCCAGTCGCAACAACGTCGTATGCCATGCCGGCACATGCTGTGACAGTGGGAAAAGCGGGCTATGCAAACCTAACCGTTTACAACACCAACCTTGGCTATACAATCATGCCAATTAAAAGTAAGACCGTACCCCCCCATTATGCGGTTGGAAACTACAATGGCACCCTCAACCAAGCATGGAACGCCAGCCCGGTTGCGACCACATCTTTTGTTGACACTGCCCAATGTAACCAGGTATTGGGCATAGGAATAGCTGCACCAGATATTAGCTACCCCGACGTGTATAATCTCTCCCTGGATATTCTTCTTGGGCAGAGTGTTACGAAACACATGGTTGCAGGGACTTCATGCGGCGGCAACACGACCAATCAATACCAGAGCCTGCCGGCAAACCTCCTTGCCATAGGCCAGACAGAGTTTCTTAGAGGCATCCGCACCCCCGCGGTTACGAATGCATACGGGATTCTGAATGCCAACGAATACTGGATTCCAGGGACTGGCGGGGTTGCCAACACCTTTGTAGGAATTGCAGGGAATGTAGACTCCAGAACATTGGTCAGCATTGTAAATGCCACATGGCAGGATGCCCCCATTAGCTTTTCGGCCGTTTTAACATCGCTAAATATCGTGAGCTATGGGTATAGAAAGGGTGTTACTGTCTCCGGTAATAAAGACGGCGAGGTCCTTAATTTGAATATACCTACAACAGGCAGGCTCACATATACCATGAGTGGTCTTGACACCGTCGGGCTTCTCAGAAACATCATGCTAATCGGGCTCAATGCAGTTGACTTCACAGACAATGACCAGCCCGTGAGGCTCGGTGCCCTGTCCCTTGCTGCAACTGCAGCTGCGAGCATAGCGAGCTACCCTGTGTCGGTTCCCTATACAAATATTGGGGCTCTCGGTCAGCCCCTAGCCAGGCCCGTTATGGCGGCATTTGCTGCAGACCTTGAGGGTTTTACAACAAACGAGGGGACAATTGCAGTGCTTTATCGGCAGAACTTGTCCGGAAACTTTGCGGCGAGGACATTCTCAAAGTGGCTCAAGCTGACCTCTATGGACTGGACAGGTATACAGGCAGGGGCCGGCACCAATAAGTGGGTCGGGTTCTCAGACCCGGATAATGCTGTTACTTCAAACTTCGGTCTGATGCAGGTTCAGGCGAGCACAAGACAAACCATAACGGTGGATTTTTCATTTACCTTCCCATTCAACGTCGGTGTCTGGCAGCTTATGAGTAACCCGTCTTCAACTTCGGGCTTTGTGTTCCCAGACCTGCCTGCAAGCTCCCCTGGAGTGCTCCCCAATGTATCTACTCAGTCTATAGATGTTGGGACGTCCGCTGCTGTCATTCCGAGCGGCAACCCGTATTACTCCGGATGGGACAGCAATGCCAACCTCTACAATGTTCTCAACAGGGGAATGATTGGATATGGCACAGATGACACCCTGGCAGCCGATTCTCTGAGCATGAACAAGTTCAGCGTTGGTGGGGTCAAGGCAATATGTCCAAGGCCTTCGACCTATCTCGCGGCAGGCCCGGTAAAGATTAGCGGGTACATAGCCGCATATCAGTGGGATAATGTCTCGGTATCGAGTGGGACCGTGGTGAAGATCCGTATATCATATAAGGATGAGATCGGTGGAGGTAGCTGCGCGAGCGGATTTGCCGGCGCTACAGGAGACTCATGTGACACCTACTTTTATGCCCCTGTAAGCGGCGGAACATGGGTTCAAGCTTCAGTTCCTCTTGCTACCAACCAATACAACAAGGTCAATATTAGCCCGTGCGGGGCGGGAAGCACTCCTGTTTTGAGTCAGACTACTACTGATTGGACCTGCACCAGCACTGGCGGCGGCGGTGACTCAATGTTGTTCTGCACAGGGGCACCTTCTGGCAGCAGCGCGGCCGGTGCCGCAACTATCTGCACCAACTCCGGCGGCCCACTATGTCCGCCGTGAGCTGAGCCCCTTCTTCTGTGATAAAATACACCCCGGTCCCCTAATAGGGGATCGGGGTTTTTTCTTTTAAGGAGAGGCTATGACCATAGCGACCATGAAGTTCCTGGACATGTGGATTGGAGGCCCGCTCTGCCTCGTTCTTTCATCTCTATCCCGTCTGAGCAGGCTTTTTTCACAGAAAAGGGCGGGGCGCGACGAGGTTAAGGGGATACTCGTGACGAAATACTTCGGTATGGGAAGCATACTCCTCTCCGTCCCCCTGTTCAGGGCGCTTCGTAGGTTATATCCGGGCGTCAGGATCGGGTTTCTTTCCTTCTCCGACAACAAGGAACTGTGCGAGATCCTCCATCAGGCAGATTGCTATTACTTCCTCAGGAAAGATAACATAGTTGTCTTCCTCCGTGACCTGCTCAAGGCGCTTCAAAATATCCGAAGGGATGGTTACGATATGGTTGTGGACATGGAGTTCTTCTCCAATTTTTCCATGATCGTAAGCGTGCTTTCAGGTGCAAGTGAGCGGGTTGGATACTTTGCCAGGAGGCCGGGGCGTGAGGGCCTCCTCACAAGGCCGGTGTATTTCAACCAGAGGAGCCATGTGACCCAGGTCTTCCTGAGTCTCTCGGGGATAGATCCATTCCTCAGCCCCGGCGGAGGGGACGGAGACCATCCTGCACTACTCTCTCCGCGCGATGAAGACAGGAAAAATGCTGCCTCGCTTCTCTCTGAGATCGGCCTGGATGGTTCCAGCAGCCCGCCCATTGTTGCTATCAATGTCAATGCCAGCGAGCTCTGCCTTGAGAGACGCTGGCCAGGAGAATATTTTATCTCCCTTTCGGAAAATCTCCTTCGTGAAACACAGGCCGTCCTGGTTTTCATCGGAGGAAGGACAGATCATGTATACGTGGAGGGCATTGTATCCTGTCTTCGTGGCATGGAACAGTGGAGGGGAAGGGTCTATAACATCTCAGGCAGGCTTTCTCTCGGCGGACTCATTGCATTCCTTCAGAGGTGCGTTCTATTCGTCACAAATGACAGCGGCCCCCTCCACATCGCGGTGAGCACAGGGACAAGAACTGTATCCTTTTTTGGCCCTGAGACACCATCCCTCTACGGCCCTCGGGGTGATGGGCATCTTGTCTTTTATCGGGGATTTTACTGTTCTCCGTGCCTGAATGTTTATAATGCAAAAACAGCATCGTGCAGGGGAAACAACCGCTGCATGAGTGCCATCACCCCTGACGAGGTCTATCATGCCATCAGAGAACGCTTCCCGGACATCTGGAGAGCCTGAGATATCTGTCGTTATACCAGCTTTCAACGAGGAGGCATGCCTCAGAGCTACCCTCACAAGGATCATCTCATATCTTCGGGAGAGGGTAGGGGAGGGTTCATGGGAGATCATCATAGTTGATGACGGGAGCCATGACAGGACAAGGGAGGTTGCTGGGGCATTTTACCCCCAGGGGGTCAGGCTCCTGAGTAATCCCGTGAACATGGGCAAGGGATACAGCGTGAAGAAGGGTGTGCTAAGTGCCAGAGGGGAGTTCGTCCTCTTCACAGACGCAGATCTCTCAACTCCCATTGAAGAGATGGAGGGTCTGATCAGCGCCATTCGTTCCGGCAGTGATATTGCAATTGCGTCCAGGGCGCTTCCCCAATCCAGGATCCTGAAGCCTCAGCCGCTGGGCAGGGTTTTGCTGGGCAGGGTCTTCCTCTGGTTTGTCCACTTGATGAACCTCAAGGATTTCTCCGATACCCAATGCGGGTTCAAGGCATTCAGAAGGGAGGCTGCTCTGACCCTTTTCAGAGCTATTAGGATAGAGGGCTACGCCTTTGATGTGGAGCTCCTCCTCCTTGCCAGGAGAATGTCCTTGAAGGTGGCGCAGGTCCCTGTTTCCTGGAGAGACTCAGACCACTCAACAATCTCTGTCTTTTCGCCTCGCGCCATGAGGATGCTATGGGATATATTCCTTCTCCGATGGCGCAGGTTTTGAGCCTTCCCTCCTGCCCCTTCTGCGGCTCCGCGAGTGCTGCTCTGTATACACGGAAGAAGGGGAAGGACATATTCAGGTGCGGTATCTGCGCAGGTGGATTTGTTCACCCGGTTCCCACCATAGGGGAATGCAAGAGATTTTATGATTCCGAGTATGGGAACGGACGCTATTGCCACAGGCTTGGGCAGGAGGCTCAGGCTCTCAAGGAAAGGACATTTTTATCTCGGTGGGAAGCCCTGAGGAGATATTTCCCCTCTGCCGGCAGGATTCTGGATGTGGGGTGTTCCTCCGGGGCATTTCTCAAGGTGATGGAGGATGAGGGATGGGATGTATATGGCATTGACATATCCAGGGAGTCCAGCAGGGAGGCGAGGGAGAAGTGGGGAGAGAAGATCAGTGTCATGAGCCTTGAGGAACCCTCGTTTCCTCCCCCTCCCCCCCTTCCGTTGTTTGATCTTGTCACCTTGTTTGATGTGCTTGAGCACAGCCCTGAGCCGAGGGCTCTACTGAAAGGGGTCCGCAGCCTCCTGAGGCCCGGGGGCCTCCTTGCTGTCACAACCCACAATTTTTCCAGCCCTGTCAGGAAGCTTATGGGAAGGTTGTGGAGTTACCTTGACCCCCTGGAGCATCTTTCTTATTTCTCTCCCGTGGCGCTGAAAGCCCTCCTGGGTGCCTCGGGCTTCTCAATCACCGAGCTGAGGGCATCGGGGAAATTCGTGAGCGTTGACTTCCTCCTCGGGGAATCCGAGTTCTCCAACCCAATCTTTTTCAGGATTTCCTCGCCTGTGATCAGAGCCCTTCTACCGGCAAACTTGCTCCATCGCCCATTCTATCTCCATTTCGGAGAGATCATGGCCATAGCAGTGTGATGAACCCGAACGCACTATATCTTTATCTCCTCATTGTCCTCACCGCATGCTCGGTGGGAAGGCTTTCCTCCTGGAAGGATGATATCTCACTCTGGAGAGACTCTGTATGGAAGAACCCGCTTGCCCCGAGGGCCCACAACAATCTTGGCTTTTCGTTATTGGGAATTGATAACCCGTCAATGGCAGAGAGGGAGTTTCTAATTGCTCTGTCCCTGACCCCTGACTACGGTGATGCAATGAACAATCTTGCGGTGGCTCGCATGAAGCTCGGACGATACACGGAGGCAATGGAGATCTTACAAAAGGCCATCCGTTTATTACCAAAGAATCCGACCCTACTCTACAATCTCTCCCTTTGCCATGAATACCTCGGGCTGTATGATAAGGCACGTGAGGGGTATGAAAAAGCCATTGCACTCTCCCCATGCGATCCCAAGGCCCATGTTCATCTTGGAAAGCTCTACGATCTGCAAGGCAGGAGGGAGGAGGCACTCAGGGAATACGCGATAGCAAGGAGATGCGACCCGGAGGTTAAGATCCCGTGAGGTTATCCCTCCTGATAATCCTGACCATACTGACCTTTTACCGCAATCAACTCTGGAGCCAGGGCAAAGCACTCTGGGAGGACGCTGTGGAGAAGGCCGATGACAAGGGGCGGAACTACCTGAATCTGGCAACATCACTCATGGCAGATGGGAAAAAGTTAGAGGCCCTCAATGCGTTTGAGCAGGCCATGAACAAGGGCTTGCCGGACGAATACGCATCCATTGTGTCCTATGACATGGGTCTGATCATTCAGAGGGAGGGGGATCTTGCGAAGGCAGAAAAGTATTACAGGATGGCTCTTGAGAAGAATCCAAAGAATGTTATGGCCCATAACAACCTTGGCGTTGTCCTCATGAAGAAAGGGAAGCTGCGGGCCGCAGCCGAGGAATTCCGCGCCGCAGGCCTTTCACTTTCCTTTGCGAACCTCGGAGTTTTATATAGGAACCAGGGTAAAACGAAAGAGGCCGAGGAGGCATTCCTCGCGGCCCTCCGCAAAAATCCATCCCTTGAGGGCGCTCATATGCAAATGGGAAACCTGCTCATGCAGGAGGGGAGGAAAGAGGAGGCCGTCCATCATTTCAAAGAGGAGCTTCGCATCGCTCCTAAAGATGCCATTACTCTCAACAGCCTCGGATATGCCCTGATAAAGCTCGGCCGTTTTGATGAGGCTGTCCCTTACTTGAAAAGGGCCATCTCTGCCGATGAAGGTATGGCCCCGGCCCACAATAACCTCGGCCTTGCCTATTCAAAGAGGGGGCGCGTGGAGGAGGCATTGAAAGAGTTATCCCGCGCCAATGAGCTCATGCCTGATGTGGCGGAATTTCGCACCAATCTTGGGGCCATTCTTTATGCGCAGGGAAAGGCACAGGAAGCTGTGAAGGAGTTCAGGAGGGCCATTTCGCTCATGCCCGGATATCCCCAGGCCCACAATAACATGGGGATCTATTATATGGATCAAGAAAGGTATGGCTTGGCCCTGTTTGAATTTGGGAAGGCTGTTGCATATGATCCGCAATATTATGAGGCCATTTATCTTATCGGGTCGTGTCATCTCGATCTTGGTGATAAGGAGGAGGCAATAAAGGCATTTAAGAGGGCACTGGAGATAAAGCCGGATTTCACACCTGCCGTTGAGGGACTTCTCGCAGCAGGGAAATGATCTTTCTCCTTTACTGCCTCCTTGCTGTTTTCTTCACATATCCCCTGATATTTCATCTATTCACGCACATGCAGGGCGCCGGGGACGGCTTCTACTTCATGTGGACGCTGTGGTGGTTCCCCTATAGCATTTTGACAGGGCAGAATCCCTTGATTAACAACACTATATTCTATCCTGCCCAGGATGTCAGATTGATCTGGGGAACAGCCGTGAACGAGATTCCTGCCATGGTAATTGAACCCTTGCTTGGGCCCGTAGCGACCTACAACCTCCTGGTCCTATTCAGCATCGCATTCGCTGGATATACGGCCTTCCTTCTTGCCAGGTCCCTTATTGGAAATGAAAAGGCGGCATTCATCGCCGGATTTATTTATGGGTTTTCTCCATTTCATTTTGTCAATGCCTTTAAGGGGCTTTTGAACATTACTACATGGCAGTATATGCCTCTTTGCGCTTTCGCCGGGCTAAGGGTTGTCAAATCACCCAATCTTAGGAACTCCCTATTTTTTGGGCTTACCCTTTCCCTTGTGGCTCAGTCAGACGGTTATATTTTCTCCAACTTCTTTGCGCTCTTCATCCCGGTTTTTATCATCTATGCCCTGTTGAAGAAGGGATGGGGTCTTGTCCCATGGATCGGGGCTTCCTTTGCGGTTTTTATCCCCCTTTCATTGCCCTTTCTCCTTTCATATGTAGTGATGGCCAGGATCTCCAGCCATGCCGTTATGGCCAGTTACGATATGGGGATATATTCACAGCACCTCCTGCGCTATTTCATTCCATACAAGTTTCATCCGATCTGGGGAAGGTTTTTCTCGTGGTTTTATCCAGACCCCTTTTTTGAGGCATCCTGTTTTACCGGGTATTTGCCCTTCATCCTCGGTGGAGCAGCCCTATTCATTAAGGGGAGGGAGACAAGGGTTTTCTGGGGGATTATCGGATTATCTGCCCTGATCCTTTCCCTTGGCCCCTTTCTCCATGTATGGAATCTTGTAACGGTTTGGGGCTATCCTGTTCCGCTTCCATACCTCATTTTTTCGCACCTTCCATTCTTCTCCCTACTCAGGGTGCCGGTTAGGTTCTCCATCTTGCTCATACTTTCTTTATCCGCGCTTTCAGGCATTGCGCTGAAAAATTTGAAGAATAACTTTATATTTATTGCTCTATTTATTGGAATTGCTATGGAATATGTCCTTCTTTTTCCATACCCCCTGTCCGAGGCGAAGATCCCCGGATTTTATTCCAGCTTGAAAGACGACCCCTCTGTCAGGGCGATCCTTGAGCTTCCTACCGGGCAGGATGACCCTGATTATATCTTGAACACCAACAAGCATATGTATTATCAAACAGTTCATCATAAACCGATTGTTTCCGGACACACCCCACGCGTCCCTGATGGGCTTGAGGATTTCACAAGGGCGTTTCCATTGATAAATGCCCTAACGCATCCAAAAACCCTTATAAAAGGAGACATTATACCCCTGAACATGGATAGTATGATAAAAGATGGTATTGAGAACCTTTCCAGGCATTCAATTGACCTTGTCATCCTCCATAAAAATGCCATGGATGCCCTGTCTAAACCTGAATTTATGGCCATATCTAAGCTTCTAACCCGGGCCCTGGGACAACCGGTCCATGATGATGAAGACCTCCAGGCCTTCAGGGTCCATTCATATACTACCCCTCGCCAGCTTGACTCCAGTCCGTTCTATGCGCTCGGAAAAGGATGGTATGACCCGCATTTCAAGGGTGCAAAGCCACATAGGCACGCAGTTGAAAGGGCAGAATTAATTGTTGCAACGGCTCCAGGGTCTTATCGCCTGAAATTTGGCTTTGTTAGGCCACATATTTACACTAAGACCCTTGAATTGTATTGTGATGATAGACTTATAGAGGAATTTGATATTTCGTCACTATCTATTGGAAAAGAATACGAATTATTGACAAGGCCTTTTCAGATTGAGGGAAGGGCATTGATTTTATTCAAGGTTAAGGAGGGATCAGTGAGGCCGGTGGATATTGTATCTCCAATTGAGGCCATAGAGAGACCATTTGGACGGCCTATTGCAATGGATATATTGGGAATTGAACTGATTCCACAATGAGATTACGCTCGCATTTGGCTGTTTTTTCAGGATATCTTGCCCTTTGCTTGATATATTTCTATCCACTCCTGAATTGCTCGGAATCTCCTGTAATAGGAGACAGGGATTCATTTTACTTCCTCTGGGACATCTGGTGGTTCAAGCACTCACTTCTTGATATTTTATCTAACCCCTTGAAAACAAGTGCTATATTCTTTCCAAGCGAGAATGTGCCTGTTCCCTGGTCTTCCCCGATCAACGAGCTCATTGGAGCCGTAATTTGTTTTATTATGGGTCCACGCCTTGCATTCAACATACTTACCGTTTTGTCCTTCCCCCTTGCAGGATATTTAACATTTCTATTCCTGTCAGGAATGGCACTGAACCCATGGGCCTCTTTTATCGGTGGATTTATCTTTTCATATTCAACATACCACTTTAGCCATGCCAATCAGCTTGGATTGACAACAATACAGTGGATTCCCCTCTTCCTCATTGCCCTGGACAGGTATCTTAAAAGGCCTTATTTCAAGCAGGGCCTGTGGCTCATCCTGAGCACATGGCTTGTTGCGCTTTCTGACCCATATACCCTTGTCTATTTTCTTATATTTTTCCTTATATATTTGGCCTTTTTTGAGGCGCGCATTTCTATTTGTCTTCTCCTATCCATTGCCGTTCTTACAGCCCCATTTTATATCCCCATGGCCTTCTCACTCTCTAAAATGAAGGGTGCCCTAAACCTTTCAATTGAGGCAATCACATACTCCCAGGACCTGCTTAAATATCTCATTCCGTGGAAGAATCACCCTTTCTGGGGTAGCCTTTTTTCACATTTCTTTGCTGGAGATACAGTAATTGAGCTTTTCCCCGGTTATATCCCCATTTTCCTTGCTATTTTGGCAGTCCGGAAGGGTTGGAGGGGAAAAAGCCAGGTCCGGTTCTGGCTCGTTTTTGGCCTTATTGCCGTGGTTCTCTCGCTTGGGCCATATCTCAAGATTAATGGTCCCACAGGTATCCCCATGCCCTATTGGGTACTGTGGAAGATCCCATTTCTTACGTTTTTCAGGATGCCTCAGAGGTTCGCCCTCAGTGTGAGCCTGGCCCTTTGTGTCCTTGCTGCTTTTGGATTAAATGAACTGTTCCGAAGGGTTAAAGATAAGGAAACCTTGAACATCCTGACAGTAGTCCTCATTGCAGGGATTGGGGTTGAGTATTTGATGTATATGCCCTTTCCCTCCTCATCTGCAAGGATTCCGGACATTTACAGCTTTTTAAGGGATAAGATAGTATCTGACAAGGGGGCACTCATTGAGCTTCCCCTCGGAAATGAGGATGACGTTTATCGCTATATGTACTTTCAAACGGTTCATGGAAAGAGGATTGTAAACGGAGGGCTGCCAAGGAATCCTGACTGGGCAAAGGACTTTCAGGGAGAAACACCCTTTCTCCAGGAGATCGGCGCTCCAGAGGGGCTATTGAATGGCGATATTGTTCCTAAGGAGCCCATCTCAACCCGAATATCCATTCTGACTGAATATCTCAGGAAGAACGGGGTGTCTTTCATCGTCATCCATAAACGCGCCTACTCAGGCACAGGGGTCGAGAGCGCATTTCAACGGGTTCTGGGGCCCCCGTTTTTTGAGGATCCCGATGAAGTGGGCTTCAAGATAAAGAACAAGGGGAAGAAAAAACTTGATAATACCGCTCCGATTTTATCTCTCGGAAAGGGTTGGTATGGTCTGGGACGGTTTAAAGGGGGTCAATACCGCTGGATGGGTGAAAGAGGAGAGGTTAAAATCATCGAAAATCCCGAAATCCGGACAGCGAGGCTCAAGGTCTATATTATCAAAGAATTTCCGAGGGCTAAAACCCTCAGGGTTTTTCTAAACAATGACTTTCTTGAGGATATTGATATTTCAGGGCTCCCTTATTCAGGGGCTGTCACGACCAGCCCATTCCTTCTCCGACAGGGAGACAGTATTATATCCCTTTCCATAAGGGAAGGGCCTTTCAGCCCCTATAAAGAAAAGGGCGTCCCTGACCCCAGAATGATCAGCATCGGCGTCTCAAGGATAGGGATACATTAAGTCACTATATATAGAACAATATGCAAATAAGAAAACAAAAATGGAAGATAATCATTTTTACGGGTATTGCTGCCTTTAATATTATTATCTATTATCCATCATTATTCCATATCCCAAGAGCAGATCAGTGGTGTTATCTCGCAGATACCTCCGATTATGAGGATTTGTCTTCTTTAGTTACCAGGTTTTATTCTTACAACAGGGTCCGTTTATTCAATCCGGGAGATAGCATTTTATTTAGACCAATCTTCTTCATTCTGCTCGGAATAGAGAAATGGGCCTTTGGTAATAATTTTATTTACTGGCAGTTGATGGGCATCATTTTGCATCTGATATTGGTCTATTTTTTATTGAAGTTATTATTAGAGATTCAGTCAAGTATCTTTGCATATTTGCTTGTTTTTTATTTTTCTACGATTACAGTAAATCAGGAGATGATAATATGGCATCATATTAATGCATATATTCTTTTCATGATTTTTGTTCTGGGTGCGTTATATCATATTTATTTGCATGCCATAGAAAGACAAACAAAAAAAGGCTCTTGTCCCATTTGTGATCATGAGGGCATAGGGAGATGAGCACAGCCATGGAAAACAGCTACAACAAAGTTGTAGGGATTCCGGAAGCCATAGGCTTTGCGGCTCACCAGTTTAACCTTGCAA
>Ga0315296_10000498_pt1 | contig 35942 bp, 25 predicted proteins | sample YL17G14_18_MG_FD_203921 | JGI IMG/M metagenome (GOLD analysis project Ga0315296, IMG submission 203921) | Sediment microbial communities from Yellowstone Lake, YNP, Wyoming, USA - YL17G14_18 | ecosystem: Environmental > Aquatic > Freshwater > Lake > Sediment | place: USA: Wyoming | collected... | reverse complement strand
CGGGGACTTTGAGGTCGCGGAAGGGCATGCGGTCAAGCCTGCCGGGGGAGGCAGGGTCCACGAAGGCCACGAAATCAGCGGCCAGTTCCCTGGCAGGCTGGAAAGTGGACCTGGCCTTGAGGAAACCCTTGGCTTCGATCAACAGCGCGTCCAGCCGGGCGGAGTCCTCGGTGGTCGGGTTGGCCCACTGTTCGAGCGGCAGATTCCGAGGCGGCCCAGTGTCCGCGCCAAGGCCCGCGCGCAGCGCTGCCGTGGACAGCACCACCGCTACTGCGCAAAGGTGCGCAGCACGGCGGGGTCGGGGGCAGGAACGGCTCTTGCGCGCTCCTCGGCCGGGTCCGTGCGGCGCAGCCACAGGCGCACCGTCCCGCTCAGGTACAGGTTGTAGGGCCAGCTTCTCGCTTGTCGCCATGATCCGAGCGGCCACAGGCGCCGCCGCATTGAGCCGAGCGAGTAAAACCACAGATATGCGTCGCGCAGCCCCTGGTATATCCTTTCGACGGACATCCTCTCGAAAGTGCGCACCGGGTGGGCGCCGTCGTAGTGCTCCCAATTCCAGTCAACGATCAGGTTGCTGCGCACCGCGTGCTCGAAATCCCGCGAGCCCGGCTCGGGCGTGTTGATCGAGAACTGAGCGAAGTCGAGCGCGATCTTCTCGGTGAAGGAAATCGTCTCCTCGAAAATCCCCTCGTCCTCATCATCGCCCACGCCGAACACGAAAGCGCCCAGCACCAACATGCCGTTGTCGTGGCAGCGTGCAACCAGGTCCTTGTATTCGTGCGGATGCAGCCCCTTGGGCAGTTTCTGCCGGACGCTCTCGATGCCGGTGTATATGCCGTAGCAGCCCGAGGAAGAAAACAGCGGGATGAGTTCGGGGTCGTGCCACAGGTCTCTGGCGGTGAGTTCAGCGACCCAGTGGCGGCCGAGGCGGCTCATAATCTCGCACACCTTTCTCGCGTGGTCGTAAGGCTTGTGCGCCAGGAAGTTGTCGTCAATGATCGCCACCAGCCCGGGGCCCAGCGCCTTGACATCGCGCTCGATCAGGTCATAAGCCACGGGGCGCATCTTGGCCCCGAAGATGCGCGTAGCGGTGCAGAACGAGCAGTTGTAGGGGCAGCCCACGCTGGTGTGCAGCACCCGCGGCAGGATGTAGTCCCGCGGGCGCATCCACGAGAAATCGGGGCACGGCGTCACGAGGACCTGCGGGGGCGGGCCGGTCAGTTGGAACGTCCTTGGCTCCGGCTTGCGGTCGAGGGTGCCTGCAGCCCAACTGAGCACCTCGACCTGCAGTTCGGGCGGCGTCTCGCCGCAGACCACGGCGTCCGCGTGGCCCAAAGCCTCGAGGGGCAGCGCGGTGGGATGAATGCCGCCCATCACAATTGCTATCCTGCCGCCCGAATCGCTGCGGCAGTCGCGCGCCTGGCGCGATATTTCATAGGCCCGCGGCGCCCCGGTCGTGAGCATCGAGAAGCAAAGTATGTCAGGCCTGCTCGCTGCCACATCGTAAGGCCCGTCGGCGCACTCCACGTGCACGCGCGCCTGAACCGGAACGCCGTTGATCTCCCGCGGCGTCTGCGCCAGCAGCAGCGCCATCGTGGTAGAGGGCACGGGGGCCTTTCTCCGGCTTCCCTTCTCACCCGACTGCGGGTCGGGTAGGACGTAATCTATCCGCAGCAAGTCAGCACTCCTTTACTATGGCAAGAGCAGTATCTTGCCAAAAAAGTTCCTGCTCTCCATTCGACGCTGGGCCTCGATCGCCTCTTTCAGCGGGAAAGTGCAGTCAATCACAGGCTTGAGCACGCGCCGGCCAACCAGGTCAGCAACCCGGCGGAAATCGGCCCTGGTGCCCATCATCGAGCCCAGCAGGGTAAACTGTCTGCTGAACATGAACCTCAAGTCAACTTCAACCGTAGGCCCGGTGGTCGCCCCGCAGGTAACCAGCCGCCCGCCTTTCGCCAGGCACCTCATGCTGTCGCGCCAGGTCTCAGGCCCCACGTGCTCGAAAACCACGTCAACCCCGCGGCCGCCCGTGGTTTGCTGCACCACGGCGACGGTATCCTGTTCGGTCCTGTCTATCACATGGTCAGCGCCAAGTTCCTTCGCTTTCTCAACCTTCTCCTTGATGCCCACCGTGGCAATGACCTGCGCGCCGCAGAGTTTGGCTATCTGAACCGCTGCGCTTCCCACCCCGCTGCCTGCTGCGTGGATCAGCACGGTTTCCCCCGGGGCGAGTTTGGCGCGGCTGACAAGCATGTGCCACGAGGTCAGGAACACGAGCGGGAAGGCAGCCGCTTGCTCGTAAGAGAGGCTATCAGGGATCAGCGCAGCGTTGCGCGCGGGAACCTTCACCAGTTCGGCATAACCGCCGTCGCATCCCCTGCCCAGGATGTCGAACGACACGCACAGGTTGTCGTCCCCCGCCTCGCAGAACTCGCACCCGCCGCAACTGAGCGCCGGATTGACGGTAACGCGGTCGCCGACTTTGAGCCCTTCCACTGCAGCGCCCACCGCGACGATGTCGCCCGAAACATCGGAACCGGAAATGTGCGGCAGTTTGATGCCCGGCAGACTGGATCGCACCCATATGTCCAGGTGGTTGAGCGCACAGGCGCGCACCCTGATCAGGACATCGTGATCGGCGATCACCCGGTCGGGGGCATCCTCGTAGCGCAGCACATCGAGCCCGCCCTGCTGATGGAATCTCACGGCTTTCATTCGTTCATCTCGATTCCACTCTCAATAACGTGTCTGCGAGCGGTAAGTTCACGCGCGCCATGCCCCCTGTGCTCGACTTGTGAAATGCAAGGCCGATCTCGAGCGCAGCGCGGCCATCCTCTCCCGACGATCGCGGAGGGCGGCCCTGCTCGATGCTTTCGATCAAATCCTCGACCGCTGCCAGCATCGGCGGCTTGATCGGAGCAGCAGGCTGCCGGCGCTCGACCTGTGCGTCCTTCCCCGCTCCGTATTGGAACCATGCTCCCTCCGACCTCGGTCGCCTGTCGCGGCAGCGCCACAACTGGAAACCCTCCTCGAAGGAGTTTATCACGATTCTGCCTGCATTGGCGAGCAGCGCGAGTTCAAAGCCCTGAAGGCTCTGCATCTCGACAAGCCCCACCACGCCGCTATCGAACCCTACCACGCCGAAGCCGCCAGGGTCGCCTGCTTCGCCCGCTGCCGTGCTTCCCGAAACCCATTTGGCAGGCCCCGCGAAGTAAAGCATCATGTCGAAAAGGTGGGTGCCGTTGTGTATCAGCGCGTTGAAGTGAAAGCCGCTCATCGCGCGCAGTTCGCCGATCTCGCCCGCATCGAGCGCCGCCTGCGCGAGCGCGTAGGTGGGATGATAGCGGCGCGGATGATTGACGAGAAGCATCGTTCCTGCGTTGGCGCACTCGGCAATCATCTCATCCGCCTCGGCGAGGCTTGTCGCCATCGCCTTTTCGCAGATGATCCCCTTGGCGCCCGCGCGCGCCGCGTCAATCGCCGCGGCGGCGTGAAGGGGAGCGTGGCTTACCACGCTCACGATATCCGGGCTTTCTTTCTCGAGCATCTGCTGCCAGTCAGGGTAGAGCGCCGGGACCGACCAGCGGTTCCCGAAGGCTTCGAGTTTCTCGCGGTCGGGATCGGCGGCGGCGATGATCTGCGTGCGCGGGCAGGCAGAGTAAGCGCTCGCATGGCTGCAAGGCAAGGCATCGTAATTCGTCAGCCACCGCTGCTCATCATCAACCGTGGACGCCTTCCTGCCGCAACCAATAATCCCAACGCGGTAAACGTTGCTCATGTTTGCCGCTAATTCTCTTTTGGGCGCGCATTCCCCTCCATGCGGCGGGCCTGGGCAGGCCCGCTCTACACCATTGGCTCTTGTCGCGCGCGTGTGCCCACGCGCGCCGCTTCTTGTGTGGCGCAGCCGCCCTCGGCTGTGCATGATGGACAGGCGAGGGTGCCTGTCCCACAGACGCCCAAGGGCGGCAAGGGACGAGCCCTTGCCCTACACAGGGCACGGTTGGCGTCGTTGACAGGGGGACTGTCGGGGTAATATCATACTGCGTCGCTCGCGCACGCCGTCTGGGGCCCATCGCAAGAACGAGGGTGTGACGCTGATGTCATTCTGAGTCCCGACGGAGTCGGGACGAAGAATCTCGGTGGCAAGACAACAGAGAGATTCTTCGCTTCGCTCAGAATGACACACAGAGGAGCGCGCGCTGCTGGAGGCTTGAATGGAGAACCTGTTCCAGGAGTTGCTGCACAAGATAGGGGAAGATCCCCAACGCAAGGGCTTGCTCAGGACGCCGCAGCGCGCGGCGCAGGCTTTTCGCGACCTTACCCGCGGCTACTCGCAAAAGGTCGAGGACGTCCTCGGCGGCGCGGTATTCGAGGAAGATTACGACGACATCATCGTGGTTAAGGACATCGAGTTCTACAGCCTGTGCGAACATCACCTGCTGCCGTTTCTGGGCCGGTGCCACGTTGCGTATCTGCCGAAGGGCCGCATCGTGGGCATCAGCAAGATCGTCCGCCTGGTGGACATGTTCGCGCGCCGCCTGCAGGTGCAGGAGCGGATGACCTGGCAGATCGCGCGCGCCCTTGACGAGGCGCTCAAGCCGCGCGGCGTGGCCGTGATCCAGGATGCGCAGCACCTGTGCATGATGATCCGCGGTGTGCAGAAGCACGACAGCCGCGTCGTTACCAGCGCGATGCTGGGGCATTTCCGGGAAAACTCGGCGTCGCGCGCGGAAGTGATGAGCCTTATCAACACGCGCCACGGGTCGTAGGCCGGTGAGTTTGCTGCGCGCCCTGTCACGAGACCTCGCAGCGGTGGTGGGCCGGGCCGGAGTATTGACCGAGCCCGAGGACCTGCTCCCGTATGAATCCGACGCGCTGCCCTTCCAGCGCTTCGCGCCAGGCATGGTAGTGTTTCCCGAGAGCGCGGACCAGGTCGCGGCGGTCGTGCGGCTGCTCGCTCGCAGCAAGGTTCCTTTCCTCGCACGCGGCTCTGGCACCAGCCTCTCCGGAAGTTCGGTGCCCGTGGAAGGGGCGGTCATCATCTGCCTTGCGCGCATGAACCGCATCCTGGAGGTGGACCTTCTCAATCGCCTGGCGGTGGTCGAGGGAGGCTGTGTGAACAAGGTTGTCTCCGACGCGGTGTGCTCATCCAGCTGGCAATTCGCCCCCGACCCATCGAGCCAGAACGTGTGCACCATCGCGGGGAACATCGCGCACAATGCAGGCGGCCCCCATACCCTCAAATACGGGGTCACGAGCAACCACGTCCTGGCAATCGAAATGGTTCTGCCCGATGGGGAGATCATCCAGGTCGGCAGCGTCTGCGAGGCCGCGCCCGGCTACGATCTGCGCGGAGTGGTAATCGGGTCGGAGGGCACGACAGGCATCGTTACGAAGGCCACGCTGCGCCTGACGCGCGTGCCGCAGGGCGTGCGCACGCTGCTCGCCGTGTTCGATTCGATTGACAGCGCGGCGCAGGCGGCCAACGCGATTATCGGCGCTGGAATAATGCCCGGCGCGCTGGAGATGATTGACAACCTGATGCTGCGCGCGTTCGAGGCCAAGTATCACGTCGGCCTGCCCGTTGATGCGGCTGCGGTGGTGGTCGTTGAACTTCAAGGGCTGGAAGCCGCGCTGGATGAAGACCGGGAGAGGGCGGTTGCGATCTTGCGCCAGCACCGGGCTTCCGAGGTGCGAATCGCGAAAGACGAGGCCGAGCGGCAGGCCCTGTGGAAGGTGAGAAAGAGCGCAGGGGGCGCGCTGGGGCGCTTCACGCCGAGTTACTACACGCTGGACGGCTGCGTGCCGCGCAGCCGCATGCCGCAGGCCATGCGCACGATCGTCGCGATCGGCGCAAAATACGGCATACCCGTTGGCAACGCGTTTCATGCCGGCGACGGGAATCTGCACCCTGCGCTTCTCTACGATGACCGCGACCCGGAGCAGCGCGAGCGGGTGCTGCAAGCGGCGCACGAGATGCTTGCAGCCTGCGTCGCGCTCGATGGGACGATTTCGGGCGAACATGGGGTGGGCATCGAGAAACTCTCGCTCATGCCGCAGATGTTCACGCGGCAAGACATCGCCGCCATGCGCGCGGTGCGGCGGGCGTTCGATCCCGATGAACGCTGCAACCCGGGCAAGGTTTTCCCTGCCGAGGGCGATGTAGTGCTCGTTCCGCCAGCGCCCCCGCCGCCGGAGACCCCTGGTCCTTCGCAAATCCAGTCAGCGGCTGCAGGCATCGTCGGCCGCGCCCATGTCGCCGCGAGCCCAGATGGAAAGCAACCGGTTGTTTACCCTGGGAGCATGGGCCAGGTGGCCCAGGTGCTCGAGTGGGCGCACCGCAACCGCGTGATCGTTACCCCGTTGGGCGCAGGCACGGCACTGCCCGTCGAGCAGCGGGAGCGCGAGGGAAGCATCGCGCTTTCGGTCGCAAGGTTGAACGCGGTCGTGCACTACCAGCCCGCAGACATGACCATAACGGCTCAGGCGGGCATCACCATCGCCGCCCTGCAGCAGGTGCTCGCGCAGTCGGGGCAGTTCCTGCCCCTCGATCCGCCGTTCGATGACCGCGCTACCCTGGGCGGCGTGATCGCAGCGAACTCGGCCGGGCCGCTGCGGTGCGGATTCGCCACGGTTCGCGAACAACTGACGCAGGTGCGCGCCGCGCTCGCAGGGGGCGCGCTGATCAGGTCGGGCGCGCCCGTGGTCAAGAACGCAGCCGGATTTCGTCTTTGCAGCCTGTTCGTCGGCAGCCTCGGCACCCTGGGCGTGGTTGTCGAGGCCACGCTGCGAGCGCTGCCTCTGCCCGAAACCGAAGCGGCCGTAGTTGCATCATTTGCCGATGCAGCGAGGGCCAGCCAGGCTGCCGTTCGGCTGCATTGCTCCGATGCCGAGGTGTGCTGCCTTGAACTGCTCAGCCCTGCGCTTGCGACCGGCGAAGCGCTTGCCAGCATGGTTGGCAAGCATTGCCTGGTAGCAGGCTTCATCGGCAGCAGGCGCGCAGTCGCGTGGAGCATCGAACGCGCCCGCGCTCTGCTTTCGGGCGAGGGGGGCGAGCGCGTGGAGATGCTCCCCGCCGCCGGCCTGCGCCAGAGACTGGCGGAGATGCACTCGCCGCAGTCCTGGTCGCGCATATCCTGCCGCGTTTCGCTCCCGCCCGCGAGCCTGGGAACATTTCTCTGGCAGGCAGAGAACGTCGCCCGGGCGTCTGCCCTTCGCTATACCTGCCACGCGGGCAACGGAATTGCCGACCTGCACATTGCAGAGGAAATGCCGGAAGCCCACGCCGTTTCGCTGCTCGAAAGCCTGCGCTCGGCGGCCCAGGCCCGCGGCGGCTACCTGTTCCTGACGCGAGCGCCGTCGTGGCTGGCGCAGCGATTTGATCCGTGGGGCGCGTGTCCTTCAGGGTCTGAAGTGACGCGCCGCATCAAGCACAGTTTGGACCCGAACAACATCATGAACCCCGGCACATTGTGCGGAGGTCTGTAACCATGGCCCGGACAACCGCAGGCGAGTGGGAGCGCGGAATCAGGCAGTGCGTGCACTGCGGCCTGTGCCTTCAGGCTTGCCCGACCTATCGCGTGTTGGGTTTGGAGGCGGACTCTGCGCGCGGTCGGCTGCACCTGATGCGCGCGGTGGCTGAAGGAAGGACGCCCCTCACAGCGGGGATCGCAGAGCACCTCGACTTGTGCCTTGCCTGCCGGGCGTGCGAGGATGTCTGCCCCTCCGGCGTGCCCTATGGCATGGTGCATGAGCAGGTGCGGCCGCTGGTAACGGCGCGGCGCCGCAGAAGCGGGGCGAGGCTTCTGACCAGCCTTCTTTCGCGCTACGTGCTGCCCAGCAGCAGGGCGCTGCGGGCGGCGGCGATGCCCGCCCTGCTGGCTCGGCGCGCTGCTGCCTCAGTGAAAGCATCCGGTAACCTGGGCTTGGGCGATGACCTGCTGGGCATCATTCCGGAGAGATCATGTCCCGGCCCGCGGCCGGGAGTCTATCGCGCGGCCCATCGGCGCGCGCGTGTGCTGCTGTGGCGCTGCTGCGTGACGGACGCGATCCTGGCGCGCATCGAGTGGGCGTCGCTGCGCGTTCTGCTGCGCAACGGCTGCGAGGTCATCATGCCCGCCGGCCAGTCCTGCTGCGGGGCGCTGGGCCTGCACGAGGGCGATGTGAAGCGCGCCCTGCGCCTGGCGCGCGAAAACGTTGACCTGGTGCGCCGCTTGCCCGTTGATGCCATCGTTACCGATGCGGCGGGGTGCGGCGCGATGCTGAAGGAATACGGCAGCCTGCTTGCTGGGGAGCCGAAGTATGCGCTGCGCGCTGCTGAGCTGGCGAGAAGAACGATGGACATCAACGAATTCTTACATCGGCTCGGCCTCGAGCGCCCCCAGCATTCGCTCGATGTGACAGTAACATATCATGACGCCTGCCACCTCGCCCACGCGCAGGGGATTCGCGATGAGCCCCGCAGCCTTCTGCGCTCGATCGGCTCCTTGCGCCTGACCGAGATGAGGGATTCGGACCAGTGCTGCGGGAGCGCTGGAACCTACGGCCTGCGGCATCCCGAAATGGGGCGCGAACTGCGCGAGCGCAAGGTGGCGAACGCGATTTCAACCGGCGCGCAGATCATAGTCAGCCCCAACATCGGCTGCACGCTGCAGATAATGGCAGGCCTGAAGCAGCGCGGCCTCGCCCTTCCCGTCCTGCATCCCGTCGAACTTCTCGACGCCGCTTACTCGGGCGCAGGCCTGCCGTAGCCTCCCCGGGCGGCCCGTCACGGGAGCGGCGGGAACGGCACCTCGATCTTGCGGCCCTCTGGAGCCACAAGGGTGCACCCTTCGGGCGACGCTTCCACCTGCCATGCCCTCAGCCACGTCGAGTACTCCTCGGGAGAGCCCTGCCAGGGCCCGATGGCAAGCACGGCGAAGGCCTGCAGGCCCTGGATCGGCTCGGCGCTCTGACTCAGGCCCAGCACGCACCAGTCACCTCCGAAGTTGCTCAGGCGATGGGAACGCCCCGTTGAACCGAACTCGATCACGCCGATACCGAAACGGCGACCCACGCCGCAGGGATACAGGAGCCAGTCGCAGTCCGCCACCTCGTCGCAGACGCGGCCTCTATTGATGCTCTGCCCGCGTCCGTATGTTACCTCGCCATCCCGCTCGTCAGCCAGAAGCAGGCCGGCCCACAACACGATGCCCGCCACCAGTTCCTGGGAACAGTTTATGCGGACCAGACTGAGGAAATGGTCCCCGTGCTTCGCCACCGCGAAGACGATCCGGTCAGAAGGAGGGATCCGCCTCTTCCTGCGCAGCGCGGCCGAGTAGGGAGCCTGTGAGCACGACAGCACGTCATCCGAGACAACTGTCGGGAGGAATGCCATGAAATCCCACCAGAAGAAATGGTCGTCGGTCCAGAGTTCGAACCCCTGCAGTGCGAAGGTGGGCGTGAAGTAGCTCAGCGGCGTGACCAGGTTCCCAACGGAGGCGACGTCCGCGCCGTTCTCGTAGCGGCGCAGGCAGAGGCGTGACGAACGGTACTCCCTTGGTGGGGTCGGCCTGCTGGCCGCTACCTCCTGCCCCAGCCACCGCTTCAGGGTGCAGAGCGCCTCGGCCGTGCCGATCGCGTAATCAACGGTACCCATGTCGAAGCCCCAGCCGACGTCGTACCGCTTGCACCCGATGTAGCGCGGGCCGCGCGGCGTGTACGTGTCACTGGACACCTCCTCGTCCCGCTCCCACTTCCGAAATAGCGCCCGCGCGAGCGATTCGCTGGGCCCGTCCGACAGCAGCACCGCGGCGGCTTTGAGGCCGACCACCCACTGGTCCATGGTGTACCGACAGACTGCCTTCCAGATCTCCCGACAGTCCGGCCCCACTAGTTCGAGCGTCGGCTCGTAGATGAACATGGGCAGGATTCGAGAGATGCCGGCGATGATGCGCAGCAGTTCAGGGCGGTGCTCAACTTCGCAGGCCTGAGAGGCCCAGCGCACCATCTGGGGGGAGTACATCAATGACACTTCGCTGGGAACGCCGTTCTCGTCGCAGCGTTCGGCGAGGATGGCCTCGGCTCGCGCCCGCGATTCGCCGCGCATCCGCTCATCGTCGAGCGCCCACCCCGCGACGCCCAACCCCACCGCCTGTAGCAGTGCCACGTTGATCTTGCTATCGGACTCGAAGTCCCAGGGTTCGGCCAGGAGGCGCTCGCCGAGAGGTCTGAACAAGTCCCGCAACTGGGCGAGCTGTGACGCTGGCAGCACGCCCTCTGCCGCCCGGTAGCAGTCGAAGAGCACCCACATTTGGAACGCGGTGTCGTAGGCGTTGAACTGAGGTTGGCGCTGCCCCAGCACGTGCTCAATCTCGCGCCACGCCCGCGCCAGCATCTCCCCGTTGTCGTGATACTGCGAGTGCCCGTCGGCGTACTGGCTCAGGAGCACGGTCGGGGACATGAGGTGGAGCGACCGGGTCTCGAATGCGAGAGGGTTTTCATCCAGATACCGCAGCACGACCGGCACCTGCCGGTCTACCACGGCGGCGACCTCCTGGGGCAGTATGGCAGCAGGGATTGACTCGGAAGAGATGGCGCTCATGGCTGGCTCCGGTTCACGCGGCGACGCCGCAGGCTGTATGGAACACGGAGCCGGTCTTCTCTGTCAAGCGGCGTGTCGTGAGTCCTTGGCGGATTTGCGCCTATCCTTCTTATGGGAATGTGCGTCTTCGGATTCGCCCCGCCGTGCCTCGGACCAGAGCCGTTCGGCCCTTTTCACGAATCCGACGACTTCCTCCGTGCAGGGCGGGCGAGTGAAGCAAAGCGAGGCACCGGCTTGCCAGGCGAGGATTCTATCCCGCTGGTTGTCGGGGTCAACGAGAACACAGATGGGCAGGTTGTCCCGGCACCAGGCATCGGCCTGGAGAAGAGTCAGCACCTCCACCCAGTTGGGCTCACCGCAGTGCTTATCGAGGATCAGCATCTGTGCCTTGCGTTCTGCGGCAGCCGCCAGCGCAGCCTCGCCCGTCGGCAGCACGACAACCTCGTAGCCGGCCGCCATCAGTCCGCTTCGCAAGGACTCTCTCACAGATTCTTCAGGCTCGACGAGCAAGATCGTGCGCAGGGCCCATGGTGCCTCCTCGGTTACTCCCAGTCTGGCCTTCTGTTCAGGCGTCATCATTCTTAGCATCTCCTTTCGCATTTGCTCGCGGGCGCGATGAAGGCGGCTTTTCACGGCAGCCGGCGAGAGTGCCAGCAGATCACCCACCTCGGCATGGCTGAACCCCTCCCCGTAGAACAACATCAGAATGCGCCTGTGCATCGGGTTGATACGAGCAAGCGCGTCGTCAACTCCGAACGGCGACTGCTCGACGGTTTGAGCGGGCACTCCGACATGCTCTGCCATGAGCGGACCCGGCGCACCAGCCACCATTCGGCGCAGGTGCATCCGGCAGGCATTCACGGCGATGCGGCTCAGCCAGGCGCGGAACCGTTCGGGATCGCGAAGCCGCGCTATCCCGCGCAGGGCCTGCAGCAGCGCTTCCTGAACGAGGTCGTCGGCTGCGTGGCGGTCCCGCACCAACTGGAAGCAGAGGCCGAACAACCATGGCCGGCATGTTTCAGCCAGCGCATCGAATGCCCGACGATCCCCGGCTACCGCTCGCAACACCAAGGCTCGCTCGCGCTCCACCTTCATCTGCCTCTAGAGTGATAGATGCGGCGGCAACGGCCAGGGTTTCGCATCAGCGCAAACAGTTCGCCATTGCGGCGCGTATTCCCAGGTCTCGTACTAACAGGCATGCTTGACTTCGCGTGCCTCGCACGTGTAGAATTGCCTGTGGTGGGGGGCATGACTGGCGTTTTTGTTCAGGGCGCGCGGATGCTGCGAACCCATAACTGCGGAGAACTTGGCCCTCAAAACATCGGCCACACCGTGACCCTCGCTGGCTGGGTCAGCACCACGCGTGACCACGGCGGCTTGACTTTCATTGACCTCAGAGACCGCTCGGGCATCGTCCAGGTGGTTTTCGACCCGGCGAACGCTGCGGAGGCGCACGAGCAGGCAAAGCAGGTCCGCAACGAGTTCGTGGTGCGCGTGCAGGGCGAGGTGGCCGCCAGGCCTTCAGGCGCCGAGAACCCCAACATCCCGACGGGTGCTATCGAAGTGAAGGCCGGTTCCCTTGAAATCCTGAACGCCGCAAAGACGCCGCCATTTGTCGTAGGCGATGACAATGTTGACGAGAACATCCGGCTGCGCTACCGCTACCTCGACCTGCGCAGCCCGCGCATGCAGCGGAACCTGAGGCTGCGCGCGCAGATGGCGCGCGCCTGCCGGGAATACCTGGACGGTCAGGGCTTTATCGAGATCGAGACCCCGCTCCTGATTCGAAGCACTCCCGAGGGGGCAAGGGATTACCTCGTGCCCAGCCGCATCGAGCCCGGGTCTTTCTACGCGCTTCCGCAGTCGCCGCAGTTACTGAAACAGTTGCTGATGATCAGCGGGATGGAGCGCTACTACCAACTTGCTCGCTGCCTGCGCGACGAGGACCTGAGGGCAAACCGCCAGCCCGAATTCACGCAGATTGACATCGAGATGTCTTTCGCTGATGAGAACGACGTGGTCGCCATCAGCGAAGGGTTGATGCAGGCCATCTTCCGCGTTGCGGGAGTCGAACTCACTGGGCCATTCCCCCGGCTCGAATATGCCGAGGCGATGAGGCGCTTTGGGACCGACAAGCCAGACATGCGATTCGGGATGGAACTGCACGATGTCTCCGCCTGCTTTGCGCAGACGGGGTTTGCGGTCTTCAGGCAGGTGCTCGATTCGGGCGGCATTGTGCTCGCTGTCAAGGCGCAGGGCGCAGGAGACTGGCCGAGGCGCGAGATCGAGGGATTGAGCGCCACCGCAACGCGCCTGGGGGCGAAGGGCCTGGTGACGTTTGCCTTCACGGCTGATGGGCCGAAATCGCCGATGATGAAGCACTTCTCAGCGAGCGAGATCGAGGCGCTCAAGGAACGCCTACAGGCTACCCAAGGCGATCTTGCCCTGCTGGTCGGAGATGTTTTCGATGCTGCTGCAACCGCGCTGGGCAGGCTGCGCCTGCACATGGCGCGCGCGCTCAATCTGATTGACGCCCGCGCCTGGTCGCTCGTCTGGATTACCAACTTTCCGCTGTTCGCGCATAACGACCAGGAGAAGCGCATCGAGCCCATGCACCACCCGTTCAGCAGCCCGCTCGAACAGGACATGCCGCTCCTGGACAGCGACCCGCTGAAGGTTCGCGGCAGGCTCTACGACCTGGCGATCAACGGAGAAGAGGTCGGCGGCGGGAGCGTTCGTATCCACCAGCGCGCGCTTCAGGAGAAGGTCCTCCAGATAATCCAGATGCCGCCCGAGGAAGCACGCAGGCGCTTCGGCTTCCTGATGGAAGCATTCGAATATGGCGCCCCGCCACATGCTGGGATTGCTTTCGGGTTCGACCGGCTGGTCGCGCTTGCGGTGGGCGAGGTTGACCCGGAAGGCATTCGCATGAGGGAAGTGATGGCTTTTCCCAAGGCCTCGAGCGGTTTCGATCCGCTGCTGCAAGCGCCAAGCCCCGTGGACGAGGAGCAGTTGCGCGAGTTAGGCCTGCGCCTGGCGGAATGAGGCGCAGCGGAAGGAGGACTCATGGCAACGATCGGTTCTCTGCTGGATGGGCAAGCAACCAGGCACCGCCACCGGGTGTATATGATCTGGCAGGACAGGCCGACAACTTACGGCCAGTTCAATGACCTTGTTGACCGCTACGCGCGCGGCCTCTATGACATGGGCATCCGGCGCGGCGACCGTGTGGCTGTCTGGCTGCACAACAGCCTGGAATTCGCGGTGGCCTATTTCGGAAACGCCAGGATCGGGGCCGTCACCGTGCCGCTGAACGTGATGTTCAAGCCCGACGAGGCACATTTCATCCTCTCCGACTCGAGAGCGAAGGCGATTGTCGCCCACGCTCATTACGAGCCAGCGATCACCGGCCTGTGGCAGCGTCTGCCGGAACTCAACCGGGCTGTGATCGTCGGCGCCACCGATGGCACTGCCTACACGCGCTATGAAGAGATGATCGAGGCAGGAGCGAGGAACCTGGCCCAGCGAGGCGCGGCGGCGCTGCGGTTCAAGTATCTGGTGGATTCGGGCAAGCCAGCGGTGATACTTTACACATCGGGCACGACGGGATTTCCGAAGGGAGCGATGCTGAGCCACGACAACATACTTTTCGACGCCCGCGGCGTCACGAAGGTGCTGCCGATCGGGCCGGCGGACATGATGCTGTGCGTCTTGCCGCTATACCACGCATACGCGCAACTGATATTCCTGCCGTTTGCCGTCATGGCAGCAACCAAGGTCGTGGTGCTGGAGCGTTTTGCGCCCGGCCCCGTTCTGGAGGCGATTGCAAAGTATCAGTGCACGATATTCCTGGCCGTCCCTCCGATGATCGCGATGCTTCTGCAGGTGCCAAAAGAGCAGCGGCCCCCCGTCTCCAGTCTGCGCTTTTGCTTCTCCGGCGGAGCGCCCCTGCCTGTCGAGTTGTTGGAGCAGTTCGAGCGCGAGTTCGGCGTGCCGGTGGCGGAGGGCGACGGGCCTACCGAGTGCGGGCCGGTTACCTGCGTGAACCCGCTCGATGGACGGCCAAGAAAGCCCGGCAGCGTCGGCCTGGCCCTGCCTGGAGTCCAGATCAAGATATTCGACGAGCACGACCGCGAACTTGCCCGTAACGAGATCGGCGAAATCGTGGTGCGCGGCAAGAACGTGATGCTGGGCTACTACAACCGCCCCGATGAGACCGCCGAGGCCATGAGGGGCGGCTGGTTCCACACCGGCGACATCGGCAATATAGATGACGACGAATACATCTACATCCTGGACCGCAAGAAGGACATGATCATCGTCGGCGGGATCAACGTTTACCCCAGAGAGATAGAGGAGTTGCTCTACCAGCACCCCAAGGTGGCCGAGGCGGCGGTCATCGGAATCCCCGATCCGCTGCGGGGCGAGGCCCCCAACGCGCTTATCGTGCTCAAGCCCGGGCAGCAGGCAACGGCTGCCGAGATACTGAACTACCTTCGACCGCACCTGGCCAACTTCAAGTTGCCCAGGGCAGTGGAATTCTGCGAATCCCTTCCCAAGTCGCCCACGGGCAAGATCCTGAAGCGGGAACTGCGCGCCGGTCGTTCCGGCTAGTAACATCAGGAAGTGACGACCCGTGCGCACCACCGACCGGACCAAACTGCTCACCCGCCTTCAGAAAAAGTTGGGGGTTGAGTTCAAGAACCGCGGCCTGCTGCAGCAAGCGCTTACCCACAGGTCCGTGCAGGGGGAATCTCGCGACGACGAAACGATGGCCAGCAATGAACGCCTGGAGTTCCTGGGAGATGCTGTCCTGGGGCTGGTGGTGGCGCGGCATCTGTACGAGTTATACCCCTCCAACAGCGAGGGAGACCTGACGCGGATCAAAGCGGCCGCGGTAAGCGAGATCACGCTCAGCCAGGTGGCGGGCAAACTCGGATTGGGGCAATATGTTCATCTGTCGAAGGGCGAGGTGACCAGCGGCGGAAGAGACAGGCCCAGCATTCTGGCCGATTCGCTGGAAGCCGTGATCGGCGCAGTCTTCCTCGACCACGGCCTGAAAAAGGCGCGCGATCTGATCGTCAAACTGCTTCGCTCGCCGCTGCGCGTCATCGCGCGCCAGCAGCACGAAAAGGACTACAAGACCCTGCTCCAGGAAGTATTGCAGGCGCGCCACAAGTCCCTGCCCACTTACCGCCTGGCGGAGGTCAGCGGCCCCGATCATGACCGCACGTTCGTGATGGAGGTGCGCTTCGCGCGCCGCACCCTGGGCACGGGCACGGGAAAGTCCAAGAAGGAGGCCCAGCAGGCGGCGGCCAAGCAAGCGGTCGCTAACCTTGCCGACGAGCGCGAGGCATGACTGCCGAACGCTCGGCGAACTCGGCGCCGCTCGCACTGCGGGCGCAGCGGCGCCCCTAGCCAGGCACACAGCAGCGATGGGGACGCCAGATACAGCCCAGAGGCAGCGCTGGCTCCTCCAGTTAGCCGGCGTCTTTCTGCTGGCCGTCGTGGTGCGCCTGATCCTCGTCGCGCTCGTCCATCCCCAGCCCGTCAGCGACTTCCGCGACTACGAGCGAGCAGCCCGCTGGATGGCGGAGGGCGGGTTGGCCAGGGTCAGGCAGGAATGGCCCGACTTTTTCGCCGTCTGGCCCCCGGGCTATCCTATTTTCATCCTGCTCGTCCGCTCTCTGGTTGACAGCCGCTTCGCCGTGCTGGTCGCTCAGGCTTTTCTGGGGGCTCTTTCGCCAGTGCTCGCCATGATCATCGCGCATTGCTTGCGGCCCGAGCGCGCATGGCTGGCAGGCCTGCTGACCGCCCTCGCTCCCGGCGCTATCGTCTATTGCGGCCTGAATGCCTCCGAAAGCCTCGCTGTCTTCCTGCTCGTTTCAGGGCTCGCCCTTTGCCTGGCTGCGAATGACAACAGGCTGCTGTCCGCTGCAGGCGGAATCGTGTTCGGCCTGACTTCGCTCGTGCGCGTCGCGGCGACGATAATCAGCGTTCCTGCGATGGTCGTGCTGCTCGTCGCCGGGCCTCGAAAAGCGTGGCCTGCCCTCGTTGCGTTCTTCCTGACAATACTGCCGTGGTCAATAGCGCAATCCGCGCACTATCGCGCTCCGGTGTTCGTCAATTTCATCGGTCAGCATAACCTCTACATCTACAACCATCCGCTCAACGAGACCGGCCTGTTCATGGTGCTGCCGAAGAGCGGGCCTCTGGACGCGAAGCGCGCTGGATGGGAGATGAGGAGCGCCCTGCTCGACATCGCCCTTCACCCCGCGCATTACATCTACCTTTGCGCCCGCAGGACAGGCGTGTGGACGGGCGCGATTGCAGACTGGATCATGGATCGCTACGCTCCGAGCCTGATGACGGCAGACCGCGTATTCCGAGGCGCGCTGACGATTGCGGCCCTGGCCGCGATCCTTGCCGCTCTGCGCGCCAGGCGGAAGGAATTGTGGCCCCTGGTGGCGGGTGCTCTCTGCTATGTCCTGGCGACGATCCTAGTATCAGCCGAAGTCCGCTTCGTGCACCTTGCCCTCCCCATGCTTGCGGTCCTGGCGTCGAACCTGGTTTGGCCCTTGCGCTCGGCGTCCCAGGTCCCGCCTCGCTAGAGCGCATTTCAAACCCCTCGGGAGTGGGATACTTGGTCCGCCGACTTCTACTCGCCGGGGCCCATGGGCCCCATCCCGCGCATTGCCTTGCCGCCGAGCATGATGTTGATGGTCGTCTTGGTCTGGATGCGCGGCAGCGGTTGCCCTGTCGCCAGGGCAGCCCCCGGCCCGTAACCGACCATCATGAACATGGGCATCTGGCAGTTCTTGAAGATCCCCGCCGGAACCGTCACGCTCGTTCGGTCCCCCTTCATCATCACCGTCTGCTTCACAAATTCCCGCACCTGAGCCATCTCAAGATAGCCCCAATCCACTCCCATCATCGCGCCCGTATCCACCTCCGACGAGTTCCAGATCACCAGCGTGTTCTTTCCTTCCATGCCCGTGATCATCGCATGCAGGCCCAGCGCGTTCGGAATCTGCTGCCAGGCGAAATCTATCGCCCCCTCAAGCGGCACATCCTTCTGCAGGTCCGGGCTGCCTATCTCGATGGGCGCAAGGAAGTCCACATTCGCCGGCGCCTCGATGGATATGTTGCCCGCGTAGTTCGTGGTGAGCGCGTAGTTGCCCAGCAACGACGCGTCGTCCGCAATCCTGCCCGGTTGCCGGTCGGTCGGCCAGTAACCAGTCGTCCAATCAGGCTTGTAGAAATACGAGCCGCGCGCCGCCCTGCTCGCTTGCCTCTTCATCAGTTCCTTCTGCTCCGGCGTCAGCCCGCCCCAACGTATCACTTTCGGCTGGCCGGGCTTCACTGTGGGTGACGAACCCCAGTATATCTTCACCGTGAAATCGGGCATCGCGTCCGGGTTGAAGGTTCCCCCTTCAACCTTCTCGGCCTGGGGCCGGTAGAGGTTGAGGTCCAGGCGGTTCCCCTGCTTCAGCCCCTCAGGAGGCGCAGCGTAGGCAAACGCATTCTGCGGCGCAATCCCCGGCGACCAGAGGCGCACATCTAGCAGTCGCTGTGGAGCGCCGGGCATGGCGGGCATGTTCCGCATCCCCGGGATCTTGGACAGGTCCACGCCCGGCGGCAGAGCCGGCATGGGAGGCATCCCGGCCATGCGCATTACCTTGGTCTCGGCGAAGATGCCGAGATACGCCTGGTCGCCGGCGGCCGATACCGCTGCAGCAGCCACGAGCAGAACCAGAAGTGCTAGGGCCGTTCTCATCGCGAATCCTCCTTTTCTCGCATCCCCATGTTTGCCCGGATTCTGCTTCGATCAGACGGACTCCTGCAGGATACGTGCCTATCGTGTGATAGTTCACCGCTCCACTCAATAGGGAAGGGCCGCTCGGCTGGGGAGCAGAAGCAAGCGACAATACGGCAACCATGCGTCGGATGTGTGTGGTGGTATTCGTGTTTGCAGCCGCGGCGGCGCAGGGCGCGCCGCTGGAGCGGATGTGGCAGGCCTCGATCCAGGATGAGGTGTATGCGGCCCCGCTTCCAGTTGACCTGGGCAGCAGGGGAGCGCCGGGCGTCATCATTGTCGGCAAGGGCAGCGGCTTGCTGTGGCACTTTGACAGTGACGGGAAGGCCCTCGACCGGCTGCGGTTTCCGAGCGAGATCACGGGAGGCGCTGTGGCAGCAGACCTCGATGGCGACGGTTCCGAGGAAGTGATAGCAGCGGACACGGCAGGCGATCTGAAGGCATGGAGGCCCGGCAAAGGTATCGCGTGGGAACGGCGGCTCGACTCTGGGGTCAAGCGCAGCGAACCTATTCTGGTGGACATCCTCGGTGATCGGCGGCCGGAGATCGTTGTGGCCACTGCTGAAGGAAGGGTCTGGTGCTTTGATTCGCGCGGACGCGTTGTGTGGAAGCACGAACTGGCTGAGGGCTGGTGGCCGAACTGGGGGCTCGTGGCAGCGCCGCTGGTGGCAGCGAATGTGGACGGCTTCGGCCGCCCGGAAATACTGATCTGCTCGCGCGAGGGAGTTTACTGCCTGGGCGCGGACGGCCGCCGCCGGTGGACCAGGCTGCTGAGCGGGTTCCCCAGGGCCGCGCCCGTCGCCGCCGACTTCGACGGCGACGGCAGGCTGGAAATCATGCTCGCCGACTGGAAAGGCTGCCTGCGCTGCCTCGACGGGGCGACTGGCAAAGAACGATGGTGGGCGAATCTCGGAGGCGAACCGCAGGGCCCTGTAATGCGCCTTAGCACGAGCGCCGGCGTGAGGGCTGCGATAGTGGGCAGCGACGGGCGGCTGGGCATCATCGCAGGGCGGGATGTCAAGTGGGTGTGGGGCACCGGGCAGGCAGATGGCAAGCGCGCTGCGACGCCGGCTGCCGCGTTGGACTTCGACGCCGACGGCCAGACCGACTTGGCATTCATGACCGGATCCGGGCACCTGGTGATTGTCGGATCGGACGGTGCTGAGTTGGCGCGAGTGAAAACCGGGGTCGCACCGAAAGCGCCGCCCCTTGTGGCCGACATCAATCGCGACCAGCGGCTGGAAATAGTCATGGCGGGAGCAGGCGGCGAGGTTGAATGCTACTCGCTGCCATCGTCTTCGCAGGCGGTCTCGGCTGGAATTCCCTCGCCTCGCTTTCCGATTCGCAGCGCACAGGCACGGAGAAGCGCGCGGCTGAGCGGCGTTGCAGTGAAAGCGCTGTGGTGGGACAGAGTGACCGCGCTGCCTGCCCTGGTAGTCATGAACAAGGCCGGTTCTTCGCGGCGAATCGAATACGACCTGACTCTGCGGCACCCGGACGGAAGGCTGGCCAGCACTGCAGGGGCGGTTTCGATAGCGGGGCGCGGGGCATCTGCGGTCGCCATCCCTTGTATCAAATGCCGGAGCGGCCTCTACTCGCTGCGGTGCCGGCTGATAGAAGACGGCAAGGCGTTGTCGCTCCAAATCACCCGCCGTATTGGTGCTGTGAAGCCGCTTGCTTCGCTGCGCACTCGACCGCCTACGCCATGCGGGCAAGAGCCGCCGCTGTCGCGCGCGTGGCCCATGCCGCTTGTGTGCGGAAGGGACTTCTGGCACGTGGCTCTTTATCAGCCTGAAAAGTGGAAGGAATACGGCCTTGCGCAAGAGGCTTTCATAACGCAGGCCGTTCCGCGGGTCTGGGCGAATCCGCAGGTCTTCAAGCGCGATTTCGCGCTCGATGCGCCGGTGCGCAGGGCTCTGTTGGCGGACAGCAAGCCCATCATGCTGATGAACGAGTATTTCGGCCCGCAGGCCGCGGTGGATGCGGAACTGTACAGCGCTTTCAAGCGCGACTTCGGGCAGCGCTTCATCGGCTTCGCCTCGCACGAATGGGGCTACGGCGCTGTAACGGGATGGTTCGACAGGCGAGACGCGCCGTCCAGCCGCGCAGAGGCTGCAAAACGCCTTGCTGGCGAACTGCATCGCCAGAGGTCGCTCACCTATGGCAAACTTTACGCTGGCGAGGGATACCGACTGCCACACCATCTCGCATTTCGAGAGGGGCTTACCGCGGGATATGCAGAGGTTGGAGAGAACATTCCATGCACCCCGCTCCAGGTGGCCGTGCTGCGCGGGGCAGCCCGCCAGTATCGTCGTCCGTGGGGTTTCTACATTGCGGCGTGGTTCCGGAACTCGGTTACAACCTATGATTCGCCGGCTCCGGACTCGCTCAGAAGCAGCGGGGGGATATTCAGCGGCCCGTTCGCGGGTCACAGCGTATCGCTCATGGAGCGCATGCTCTACCTGGGCTACCTGTCGGGCGGCACATTCGTGCAACACGAGAGCGATGCCTTTGCAGGAAGCATCTGGCTCGAAAATTACGGGGAGCAAGGCCGCCATCACGTTTCTCCGTTCGGCCTCGCGACGCGGCGCTGGTTTGACTTGACTCAGCGACACCCGGATCGCGGCGTGCCATATGCGCCTTTCGCCGTGATGGTTGACGCAGATCACGGCTGGTGCCCTGCCGAAGACCAGGTCTGGCGCGCATTCCCGAAAACCCAGGGCGAGCGCGCGATGGAACAGATCACCCATCTGTTCTTCCCCTGGGGCTTCTCCACTGCCAATGAGCAGGGCTACCTGACGCACGGGCCGTTCGGCGACACGGTGGATTTCGTAAGCCACGAAGCGTCATCGGATGCGCTGCGGCGCTACCGGGTCATCATGCTGCTCGGCGACGTGCCGCTGGATGCTCGCCTTGCGGCTCGTCTTCGCAGATATGTCGAATCCGGCGGCACGCTGGTTGTGGACGCTGGCCAGCAGGCCGAGCATCTGGCTGATGTCGCCCAGGCGTGGAGCGGCAAGCCCTTGGCATACAGCGCCGGGGCGCGGCGAGCATCCGACGGCGCGGTGGTTGAGACGGCGCCGTATGCCTACCGGCCCTTGCGCGAGCGCGCTGGCAAGACGTGGTGGCTTACCGGCGATGGGAGGCCTCTGGTAGTCGAGACGAGATGGGGGAAGGGGCGCATCGTTCTGATCGCTGTCCCACACATGCTGGACATATGCGGGCGGCCGGTGGCCTTTATGCGCGATGTACTTACGCGCCTTTACGATGGGTTGCTGCCCGTCCAGGTGCGCGGCGACATCGAGTTCACGATCGCACGCAATGACCACGGCTGGGTCATCGGCCTGATCAACAGCAATGGAGTGGTCAAGCGGCCCACCGAGCCAGAGCGCATAGGCGGCGGCTCTGGCGAGAAGGTCGAGATCAGCGCGCCCTGGCGCGCTGCGGCGGCAGTGCAGGAGTGGACGAGCGACACGATCCTGAGGAACCTGTCATCAAAGGGGACAAGGTTGCTGCTGGCAGTGCCGCCAGGTCAGGTGCGCGTGGTCTTCCTGAAACGCGACTGACTGGCGCTGTGTCTCGGACGAACCTTTCCCGTTCCGAGAGCGACCCCGTCCAGTAGGGGGGCCCCTCTGCGCTTCAGGACCCCGAAGGGGCCCTTCAGGGTCCCAGAGGGGCGGACTCCCGTGATGCACTTCTTGCGTCTCCATACCCAACGGCCATGTTCATCACCGTAATTGACGAGATTCATTGGAAGTCTGGAGGCTGAGCGCGAGTGACGCCGCCACGGGGTGCATCCCCCAAAGGACACGATGCGATGGTGCAGTTTCTTGTGAAAGCGATGCTGTTTGTGGAAGGAACATGGGGGCGTAGGCCCCCGGAGTGCGACGGTGCAAAAGAGGGGTCAGATCGTCATTATCGTCGCCGCCTGGCTGGCGATGCGGGGTTCGTTGGCCGGGGGCGAAACGCTGGTTACGCCCAACAGCGCGGACCAGAACTACCCGGCGATCTGGGGCAACATCATCGCCTGGCACGACAGCCGCAACGGGAACGCTGACATCTACGCCTACAATATCTCGTCGGCCCAGGAATCCCGAATCACGACTGATACGGCCAACCAGTTCTACCCCGATGTTTCCGCTTCGATCATCACGTGGGACGATTTCAGAAACAGCACCTGGGACATCTATTACTACGACCTGGGCAGCGGATCGCAGGCCGGGGTGGTCATTGATCCCGCAGGCCAGTCGGGGTCGGCCTGCAGCGGATACAGGGTAGTCTGGACAGACACGCGCGCATCGAACGCGGACATCTACTACAAGGACGTGGGCCTCGGCAGCGGCAAGGCAATCTGCACCTACATGACCCACCAGACGCAGCCGGATATTGCCGGCGACCTGATCGTCTGGCAGGACAAGCGCGCGGGCGCTACCAACATCAACATCTGGGGCTACAACCTGGCCACCAGCACGGAGTTCCAGGTTACCACCGACACCCACGATCAGCAGAGCCCCGCTATCTCGGGCCAGCGCGTCGTGTGGCAGGACAACAGGAACGGCAACTGGGACATTTATATGCGCGACCTGTCCACCCAGCAGGAAATCCCCATCTGCACTGCCGCGGGTGACCAGACGGAACCGGCGATTGACGGAGACACAGTAGTCTGGACGGATATGCGCAACGGCAACCCCGACATCTACATGTTCGACCTGGCGACCTCTCAGGAATATCCGGTGTGCATGGACCCCGCAGAGCAGCGGCGCCCAGCCGTGTCGCAGGGCCGCGCCGTCTGGGCTGACAACCGCAATGGCAACTGGGACATTTACATGGCTGATGTCGGCGATCCCCAGCCACCCGCAGTTTCGCTGACATCGCCTGCCCAGGGAGCCACGCTTTCAGGAACGGTGAATGTTGCGGCGACGGCCTCTGATAACCAGGGCGTCAGCCGCGTGGACTTCCTGCTCGACGACGCGGTAGTCTCAAGCGATGACACCGAGCCTTACGAATGGCAGTGGAACACCGTCGGAACGCCTGACGGCGCTCACACGGTGAAGGCCAAGGCATATGACGCATCGGGCAACTGGGCCCAGGATGTGCGGAACGTCAGCGTGGACAATGGCAACCCGTCTGCCGAAATCACGTCGCCAGCGGCGGACTCGTGGATCAGTGGAAGTGCGGATGTAACGGTCAACGCGATTGACGCGGTTGCGGTGAACAGGGTCGAGTTCCGCGTTGATGGGGCGCTGAAGTCCAGCGACAATGCAGCGCCCTACTCATGGTCATGGAACACGCTTGCGGAAAGCAACGGCCCACATACTCTGCGCGCCACTGCTTTCGACAACGCAGGTGATTCGGCGCAGGATGAGCACGGCGTCTCGGTTGATAACACCACGCCTTCTGTTGCGCTCACGGCTCCGGCCCAGGGCTCCACGGTGAAGGGCGCTGTTGACGTTCAGGCCGACGCTTCCGACACGGTGTCCGGGGTCAGCAAGGTCGAGTTCTACCTCGACGGCGTGCTGGCTGCGACATGCGCCTCCGCCCCTTACACCTGGCACTGGAACACCGTTTCAACCAACGACGGCTCTCGCGTGATAGGAGCGTGCGCGATTGACCTGGCGGGGAACAAGGCCTGGGACACGCGGGAGGTTACCGTTGACAACGTAACCTTCGACGATGTTCCCATGACCTCATCGCAGTGGGCATACGTCGAGGCGCTTGTGAGCGCGGGGATCACGGGCGGCTGCTCCAAGACCCCGCCGCTGTATTGCCCGCTCGACAATGTTACGCGTGGGCAAATGGCCAAGTTCATATGCCTTGCGGCGGGACAGACGTGGCTCGATCGCTTGAGCCCGACTTTTGCGGACGTGCCCAAGACACACATGTTCTACGGCTACATCGAGCGGCTGGCGGACGCTGGTTCATGGGGCGGCGCAGCGCCGACGGGTGGATGCAGGGTCGAGGGGTCCAACAGGTTCTATTGCCCGAGCGACCCTGTTACGCGGCAGCAAATGTCCAAGTTCCTGTGCATCGCAACCGGGAAAACGGCGTATCCCAAGACCCCCGCCACGTTCGCCGACGTTCCGGAGGCGCACTCCTTCCACGGCTGGATAGAGCGGCTGGCAGATCCGGGTTCGTGGGGAGGCAGCCCGGTGACCAGCGGCTGCGCCGGGGGGCCGCCGCGGCTCTTCTGCCCTGCTCAGAACGTAACGCGCGGACAGATGGCCGTCTTCATAGTGAAAGCCTTCGGCATCCCCTACTGATTGGACGCGAACAAGCCTGGGTGGCTGGTCTGTCCGCTCGCTGCTACTTGCCCTGCGCGCGCAGCCACTTCAGGCAGTGGTCAATGCACTCGAGCGGCGGGTAGGGGTAACTTTCCTGCTCGACGATATACCACTGCGTTGCGCCCGTTGTCTCGCAAAGCCTGAACACATCCTGCCAGCGAACATCGCCTTCGCCGACCAGGGCCTTGTCGTTCGTTTTCGAGTCTTCCTTCAGGTGCACGGTAAGCGCGCGGCCCGGATGCTTTTCCAACATGGGCACCGGGTCCATGCCAGCGTGCAGGGCGTTGCCGGTGTCCAACTGCATCACAACGGCGGGGCTGCAGTTCGAGAAGAAAACGTCCCACGCGATCTCGCCCTCAATGGGCGACACCTCGACTGCGTGGTTGTGAGATCCGGGCTTCATCCCGAAGGGCTTGAGTTTCTCGGCCATCTCGCTGAAAAGGCGAGCGGTCTCGCGCCAGGCTGCCTTCCTGTTGCGCCGCTCCTCCGGCAGGCCGGGGGCGATCAGAAACTGATTGCCCAGCGTCCGATGAAACTCGACCGTTCGCTTCAACTCATCGCCGAGCAATGCATCGAGGCCGATGTGCGCGCCCGCGACTTTCAGGCCGAGAGCGTCGAGCATCTTGCGCGTTTCGGTGGGCGATGGGCCATAGATACCCGCGAACTCCACGCCCTCGTAGCCCATCTTCGCCACCGCCTTGAGCGTGCCAGCGAAATCCCTCTGGCAATCCTCCCGAACCGAATACAACTGCACCGCAATCGGAACCCGCGCCATCCGCTCCTCCCTCCAAGTTGTCATGTTTAGTCCCGTCCGCCAGCCGGCGGGTCGGGGCTTTTTTTGTTGCCTGCCAGAGAACATCTCAAAAGCGGCCCACACCGTGGAATCATTTGTTAGCGTGGTCCCGCCCCTGCGGGATCCGTGTGACTGACCTTCCCGGAGCCTTTGCTGCGAGCCGGGCCTTGGAGTGCCTCGACAAGTCGGGGCTTTGAAAGCGGGGTGAATCCCCGCACTCGACAGTGTAGGGCCAGGCAGCGGTGAAGGCCCCGGGAAGAGTGCGCAAGGTTCCCGGTTGGTTTCGGCATCCCCCTTTTTTCGCGGCCCGAATCGCGGCGGCCACGGGGAGCGAAGCGCAGACAAAAACATGTAGGGAGGTAAGAAGCATGTCTGCCGCGAGAAGGCCCCGGTTGGTCTGGGGCAATGGCCGCCTGTTCCTCTTCGTTTGCGTGGTTGTTCTCGTTGTCTTTGCGAGCGCTGCGCTTGCTGCGGCGTCCGGTGCGCCTTTGAGCCCTTATGTTGAGGGGCAGTGCCTGGTGAAGTTCCGGCCCGGAACGCCTGCCTCGGAGGTGGCGCGCGCGCACGCTGCGCTCGGGAGCGCGGTCGCTGACTCGATACCGCAGATAGGCGTGCAGGTTGTGACCCTTCCGCCCGGCCTGTCGGTTGGCCGCGCGGTCGGCCTTTACCAGCACAACCCGAACGTCGAGTTCGCGGAGCCGGATTACTATGTCGCGCCCTCCTCGACGATCCCGAACGACCCGTACTTCAACTACGGCCAGATGCCACTTCAGTGGATGGGCGCGCCGGAGGCCTGGGACATCACTCGGGGCACCCCTTCGGTTCTGATCGCCGTGCTGGATACTGGGGTGGACTACAACCATCCCGACTTGCAGGGCAGGCTCGTCCTGGGCCGCGATTTCGTGGATGGCGACCAGGACCCGTACGATCTTGACGGGCACGGCACCTGGGTCACAGGCGTGCCCGGCGCGACCACGAACAACGGCTTGGGCATTGCAGGCGTCTCTTGGAGTAACCCGGTGCTGTGCGTGCGCATCGGCGATTACTGGGGTACCACATACTCCCTGATGGCAAAGGGAGTCACCCACGCCGCGGACAATGGCGCGCGGGCGATAAACATCAGTTTTGCAGGCACGAGTTACTCAAGTTCAATAGCGACGGCTGTGGACTATGCCTGGAACAAAGGTGCCGTGACCATCGCTGCGGCGGGCAACTCCGGCACAAGCACCCCATACTATCCCGCCGCGCTGCCCCGAGTGGTGGCAGTGTCCGGCGTCGAGAGCACAAACACTATTGTGTACTACTCCAACTACGGCTCGTGGATTGACGTGTGCGCACCGTGCAACTCTGAGACTACCCTGGTGGGGGGCTCTTTTGGCTTGGTCGGGGGGACGTCAATATCGGCCCCGTACGTCACCGGTTTGTTCGGTCTGGTATTTTCGGCCAATCCCAGCCTTACCCCGCAGCAGGCGGTGGACATCGTGTGCGGCACTGCAGATGACCTGGGCGCCCCGGGGTTCGATATCTACTACGGCTGGGGGAAGATTGACATCTACCGGGCGGTGCTGGCGGCGTCGCAGAGCGCCCAAGCGGGCGACACCGCTGCCCCAAGCGTGAGCATGACCGCGCCTGCCGCGGGCGCTGTCCTGTCAGGCACGACCGGTATCAGCGTAAGCGCCACCGACAACGTTGGGGTTACGCGGGTTGACCTCTACATTGACGGGAGCCTTGCGGGTTCGCTCACTGCACCGCCCTACCAGTGGACGTGGAACACGGCGCAGGCGTCCGACGGAAGCCACATCATCTCGGCGAAAGCGTATGACGGGGCGGGGAATATGGGAGTTGCGGAGGCCGTGAGCGTTACCGTTGATAACACTGCGCCCAGCGCAGCGATCGTGGATCCGACGGCGGGGGCGACTGTGGCCGGAACCACCCCTGTTCAGGCGGCAGCATCAGATGTCGTGACATCGGTGCGCGACGTGGGGTTCTACCTGGACGGCGCGTGGCAGAAAACGGTGTCCGCTGCGCCGTATGTCTGGAACTGGGACACGACGAAAGCAGCCAAGGGGTGGCACTCGCTGGTAGCAAGAGCCTACGATGCTGCCGGGAATGAGGGCGCTTCAAGCAGTGTATCTGTCGAGGTTAGCAACCCCACCACTACAACCGAGACGTTCACGGGTTCGGTGGGCTTCAGCAGGAACGCCATGAGCCTGGGTCATCCCATCACGGTGGGTTCGCCCGGCCTGGTGTCCGCCTCATTGACCTGGAGCGGGAAGGCTGACCTCGATCTGTATCTGTACTCGCCAGCCGGAGTGCTCGTCGCTGCCTCGACCACGAGAGGCAGAGGCGGCTCGGAGCAACTGCAGTATCAGGCGTTGAGTGCGGGAACATACACGCTGAAAGTTGCGGCGTTTTCAGGTAAGGCGAATTACACGCTCACCGCGACGCATCCGTGATATGGAGTGCGCCGATTGCATCGGCGCTTTCCAAAGCGGCGGCAAGCCGCCGCACTCCAAAGGCGAGGGCCGGGCATTTGCCCGGCCCTCTGCCACATTTGGCAGCACAGGTTGGAAACCTGTGCTACCTTTTCACGAGTTGTTCGTTACGGACAGTTTGCCTCGGCGAATGCCGCCAACTGGTTCTTGATCGTCAACATGTAGTCGCGCGAGTAGGAACCAGGATCGGCGAGAATCTCGAGCGCCGAAGCGATAGCATCGCCCACGCTGACCGATCCGCAGGCGCACAACCCCGTGCCGCACACGCACTCAGGCACCAGGCTGCCGCCGCTCGGGTTGGGCAGCCCTGGGTTCTGCGTCAGGTTGAGCGTCAACTGATCGGCAAGCAGGAATGCCTGCAGAATCGTCAGTTCATCACCGGGGCTTGCGTCCCAGTGCTCGAAGATGGCATCCGCTTCTGCAATGTCGGCTGTGCAGTCGCCCACATCGGCAATCGTGCCTTGCAGCAGCGCGCAGAACTGGGCGGACGTGTAGTGGTTGCGCCAGTTCTTCCAGTAGCCTGGCGTCAGGCCCATGCAGATAGAGTGGTTGACGAAGGTGACGGTTACGGTCTCACCTGCAGGCAGCGTAACAGGCTGCACGTTGGAGCCCGGAGGCACTGGCTGCCAGCCGTTCTTCACCGTCTCCTTGACGACGTAGTTGCCGCCAAGCAGGCCGTCCCAGCAGGCCTTGCCGTCGGCTCCCGTGATGATCGGCGGAACCGGCTTCAGGACGCTGTACGGACAGTATCCACAGTTGTTCGGATTTGGATCTAGCGGGCACACACACTGCAGACAGCCGCCCGGGTTTGGCGGTGAAGGGTCTGGCATTTGCGCGGGCGTGACGCCGTCAGCCTCGTAGAGTCTGAACTCCCACCCAGCCAGCGGCGCGTTGGTGCCGTCCTGCTTCTTCTCGACGCACAACTTGGCGAGTTTGTTGCCGAAGCAGAGGCCTGACACAATCGTCTCGGCGACGGCTGTCGGCGCAAAGTTGACAATGTAGCACCCGTTCTTGGCAACCACTGTGACGTCAGCACCGACGGGTGCGACGGCCAGTCCGCAGGGGCCGCCGCCAGGCTCGATTATGAGTTCATCGGGCCCGGTGTTGGGCGCCGTCTGTTTCCAGCCCGCCTTGAGGACCTCGCAGATCCGGTAGGTCATGTTGACCGGCAGGTTGCCGAAGTTGTACGTGCCATCTGGGCCGGTAATCCGAGGCGGCACAAGGTTGCCGCTGAGGTCGTGCGCCTGCTGCCAGGTGCTGGGCCCGGTCTTCTCCTCAAGAGTGATCACCCAACAGGCGAGAGGTGGTTCCGTCGCCGGATCCCAGACGCCATTGCCGTTGACGTCCAGGAACTTTCGTCCCGCGATCGCGGCCACTCGGGGTACCTCCCCGTTCACGAAGCGGCCGATGTAGATGGGGGTGCCGGAGCGGGCCTGGCCCCTGGTGATGTTGAAGCAGATGGGCCCTGAAGGCGAGACGCGCTCCAGAATGCCAGAGTAGTCAATCGCCTCAAGTTCGGGGTCGCAGGCGGAGCCCGAAAGGCTCTCGTCCACGCAGTATCTGCCGGTCGGCAGATTGGAGAACGAGAACTGGCCGTCGGCATTGGTGACCGTGCATGCGATCTTGACCAGGGTGTCCTGCCCCCTCACCTTCTGGACGCTGTAGAGGCAGACGCAGAGGCTGGGGACCGGGTCGCCGTTCTCGTCAACCTTGTCGCCCCAGATGGAGGCCAATTTCTTGACCTTGAAGTTGTCGGTCTTGGTGTTGCGCGGGATGAACCCGAAGCGGCCTTGCCCGGGAGCGTAGTCGGAAACGCGCGTGATCCAGAGTTTGTAAACGCCGCCATTGTTGGGCGTGTCGAGGAATGGGCACAGCGCGATGGTTGTGATCCCGGTGTGAATGTCCGTGCACACCTGGTGCGCGCACAGGTTGCCCGGCAGCGGGTAAAGGATGTGCTTGCCGCCTGAGCCATCGGTCCACACGTTGAACCTGCGGCACTCGATGTTGTCGGTGCTCAACAGGACCTTTCCCGCCGGGTCGGTTACCTGGAAGTAGTACTGGCCGTCCGGAACCCAACTGCCCGGGTGCGCGAAGTTCGGCCCGCCGTTGAGGAAAGGCACCAGCGGGGGGCTGGCGCACGGGTCGGCAGGAGGCGGGAGCGGGCACTTCAGGTCATACAGGTTGCCGTTGACCTTCTCGCCTTGGGCAGTCGTTGTCCAGAGGGCGCCTGTGAGTCGCGCGGACGCCGGAGGCGCAAACATCAGCAGCGCCACGGCGAGCACGCACACTGCGCTCAATATGCGAGACATATGTCTCATACAGAACCTCCCTTCGGTACAGATTCACGGTTTGATTGCGACGGACTGCGCGAGAGACCCTCGCAGGCCCTCCGCGCATTCATGGCACTTGGCTTCCTCTCACCTCCTTTCCCGTTTGCCGCAGCGATTGTGGTATAATACAATTAGCCCAGTAAGCAGTCTGTGGCAGGACGCTTATCTTCGGGCTGGGGTTGGAGACCGGCACGTCTCCAACCCCTTTCTTCTCAAACGCCGGGTCGGTTCGCCTCCTTTTTCCCTTTGCTTACAACGACAGGCCTGGTTCAGTGGTTCCCTACCAAGAGTGTCGCAAGACACGTGCCACGGCGAGGTCGGCGAGGTTAGTGCGGCGTTGCTGCGTAAATGCTGTGAGCGACCTGTCAATGAGGTTACCAGATTGCGCAGTAGTTGTCAAGGGGTGGCACAAATATTGCTGTAAGCCGTCGCCGCCCGCCGCAGCAACCAAAGGGCCCCGATTCCTCGGAGCCCTCTCGCTTCTGCTCACACGCTACCCTATTTTTCCTTCTTGGCAGCCTTCTTCGCTCCTTCCTTCGGCATGCCCGTTCACCTGCTTTGTGGCGTCAACGCCGGGGCTTAGAACGCCACGGGGGGTCGCTGCTAGCCCTGCCTCCAATTCCCAGCGACAGCCGTTCGCAGGAGAGCGGGGCTGTCGGGTTGAATCGCCCCTATTCGAGCGCATTGATTGCAGGGGATAGACATGGATGAGATCAGGGCTTTGATGGAACGCGACGAATATGCAAAGCACTCGTTCATCGAGTTGACGGATGTGGGCCCGGGCCGTGCAAAGGCCAGCATGAAAATCCGCAAGGAGCATCTCAACGGGTTGGGAGGGGTGCACGGGGCGGCTATCTTCACGCTCGCTGATTTTGTGTTCGCGGCTGCGGCGAATGCCCACGGGACGGTTGCGGTCGCAATCAATGTGAGCATTTCGTATCTTCGCCCCGCCGCCGGCGAGATGCTTCACGCAGAAGGCGTGGAAATCGCCAGGTCGCGGAGCCTTGCCTCCTACACGGTGCGGGTTACTGACGACCAGCAGCAACTGGTCGCCATCTTCCAGGGAATGGTATTCAGAAAACCGGACCCGATCCCGACAGCAGTTTCTCAGACCTAGGGGAGCCGTTGCTACTCTGTCCGCCCATTGGTGGACTACGTAGCGGGAGTTAACAGGCTCCCGCCCGCGGGCGGCTGCCCTAATCTTGGAACCATCCGATGGAAGACCGTGTCAGCGCCCGAAACGCTGCGCTCACAGCGTCCGGCGCGGGGCGATGAAATCGGGATTGGTGCCCACCGATTCAAGGAATCGGATGTAAGCCTTGTGCAGCCGCTCGGCGACCGGGCGGTTCTGCTCGAAGACGTTCTTCCGCTGTTGAGGGTCTGATGGCAGGTGATACATCTCCGGCGCCAGGTCGCCCGCGCCCACGATCAGCGCCCACTCCCCGTCAACTATCGTGCTCGGCTTCAACTTCCAAGCCAACTCGGCCCACGTATAAGGGTTCAGGACGACTCGCTCCTTATCCGCCGGCTGGCGGACGGGCTCGTGCACGATTGACCACGACGACACTGCAATGTCGCGGTGGCTCTTGCTCTCCCCCCGAAGCACGGCCGCAAACGACTTGCCGTGAACCGTCTTCGGTATCTCGACGCCAGCCAGGTCCAACAGCGTTGGCATGATATCCGGCGGCTGAACGATGGCATCCGTCCTTCGCCCCCTGCCATCCGGCAGCCGAACGATGAGCGGGATGTGGTTTACTTCCTCATAGAGCAGCGTTACCTTTCCGGTCAGTTCGTGCTCGCCAATGTAGAACCCGTGGTCGGTGGTGAAAACGATCACCGTCTTGTCGAGCAGGCCCAGTTCTTCTACCTTCGCCATCAGAACGCCGACCCAGTGGTCAACCATCGAGACCTCGCCTGCATAGAGAGCGCGCATGTGCTTGAGTTCCGCCTCGCTCAGGTAGTCGCACGGCCCATAGATCGGGTAGATCACCTCCTCGCCCTGGTAGCCGGGGTCATACATCTCGGTGTAATAGGCGGGCGGATCCCACGGCTCGTGCGGATCGAACGTGTCAACGTGCAGGAAGAACTTGTCCTGCTTGTAGTTACGCTCGAGCCACTTCGCGGCCGTGCCCAGCGTCTGCGGGGCGAAGTAGTCTTCCTCGTGCTTGCGCTGAGATACATTGCGAAGGTATTGGGTAACGGTTCGCACAGTGCCGCGCAGCTTGTTCGGATCGCAGGGGATATTGACCTCGATCGGGTCGGTCATGTAGCGGTCGTTCTCCTGGCCGCGAATCCACGTCCAGCCCGAGAACCCGCGGTCGAACATGAAGCCGTCCTTGATCATGTGCGGGGTATCAACGATCAACATGCTGGTGTATCCGGCCTCGCCCAGCACCTGCTGCGTTACGATCTCTTCCTTTCGCAGCGGGCTCCAGTCGCAGTAAGTGAAACTGAACCGGCCCGTGAAAAGGTCTGTCCGGTGGGGGATGGTGGGGAACGACCCGGTATAAGCCCTATCGAAAACCACGCTCTCCCGTGCCAACCTGTCCAGGTTCGGCGTCCTGATCCACTTGTTCCCGTAAAGCCCCAGGTGATCCCTGCGCAGCGTATCCGACACGATAACGATGATGTTCATGTTTACCTCCAGTAGTTGGTCAAGCCATTGCATTCTGCGGCAGATGCCGGTGCCCTGCATATGGGGGAGCCAGCGGTTGGAGATCGGATTCTTCGCTTCCAGCCTTCGCCCCGACAGGTCAGGGCTTCGGCGGAGTGGGCTCGCTCAGAATGACAATGAGCGCGGTCGCTCTTGTCATTCTGAATCCGCAGGCCGGCGGATGAAGGATCCCATTTCGAGGCCCGGATGGTGACGGAAGTGTGTCAGGTGGGAGGAGCAGCGGCAGTCGGAGGAGCCGAAGCGGGGGACGATGATGCGGCCGCCGCGGGCGAGAAGAAAGGCCGCGAGTTCGCACTCGGTAGGAATGGTAGGACAGGTTTTCAACCTGTCCCATGCACAGGATGAAATCCTGTGCCACCACCCCTGGTCCGTCAAGACCAGGACTTCGCGGAGGGTGGCGCGCCGCAAAAGGTAATCAATGTGCCAGCGCATTTTCTTCTTTGAGCGCAGGTGCCGCTCGATTCTCGCGCGCAGCCCCCTCTGCGCGCTTCCGGCATAGACATACCAGCCGGCCGGAAAACTGAAGATTCCTTTTGCCCCAATCCGTATGCGCGCTGGTTTGCGAAGGCGCGCTATGAGCAAGTAAGACGCGCGTTTTTCAAAACTGTCTGGAGTGGGACCCTTCGCTGCGCTCAGGGTACGCTTCGCGAAGAATCCCATGAGCGCCTATGACCACTTTTGAAATCACCGCCGGCCAGCGAGGCTGTGCAGGTGCAGCACGATGAACCAGCGGCGCTCCGGCGGAACGGTCTTGGCGAGGACCGGCTCGTGGCCCTTGCCTGTTACCATCGCCCGGTAGAGGCCCCCGTCGCTCTTGTTCTGGACGGAAGGCTCGGTGAGGTCGCGCGGTTTCGGAACGTATCCGCCGCCGACCGGCGTGTTCCCCCGGCCATCTTCTCCGTGGCACATCAGGCAGTAGTAGCGGTAATAGCGGCCGCCAGTCTGCCGGTTCTCCGGGATGGGCGCAACCGGATTGGACGGCCCGTTCACCTGCTCGGCAGTCGGCGTCTGCGCGACGCCGGCGGTGGGAGCAGTCTCCTTCGGCATCGCTGGCATCGCTCGCTCGTAAGGCTTGACCGAGGGCTGCTCTGTCATTCTCGGCCCGCAGCCGCTGACCAGCGCGGCGGCGAATGAAATGGCCAGCAGGACGGAAGCGAATCTCACCGCTTCATCTCCCTCACAGGTGGAGCAAGTTCCACCTGCCGCGGCTGGCCTTTCGGCTGCGGCTCGGTGGAGTAGCGCGATTCCGCCGGAACGGAAGGCACGGAGCCGAACGTCCAGCCCGGCGGCTTGCTGCCCAGCAGGAAATAGTTCAGGAAGAACCAGCCGATGATGGCAACGCTGACAATGATGACAATCGCCCAACCCTTCGCCCAACTGTCTGATTGCGGCTGTTGCGAATTCGCCACGTGCCCCTCCACTTTAGAAAGACGTCCCCGTGAGCCACACGCGCACGACGTAGATGACGGCAAAGAGCGCCATCCCGATGTAAAGCAGCCAGAGAAAGATCGGGATGGGGTGATGCTGGACTTCGATTCTCTCACCTGCGCCGGGGTGCTGCTGCTCGCTTTTGCTCTCCGGCGCGCGGCCGCGCAGCGCCAGGTGGAAGGCCAGGCTCAGCGCCGCGCCGATCACGAGCACCAGGATCACCCAGTCAAATTGCACGATCTCATGCGCGCGCATGAGCGCTACCTCCCGCCCCGCGAAAGCAGTATCCACACCGCCACAACCAGGGCGGCACACGTCGCCAGCATTGCCGCCGTCGGGATCACGAGCGCAAGCCACCGGGGGCGCGCCGCAGAACCGGCATCGGGCAGCCAGCGCTCATCGGCCGTCAGCGGTAGATGCCGGGCTCGATCGCTGTCCCGAAATTGCCGCGCGCGCACCGCCCAGAAGAATGCCGCGGCGAAAACGCTGGTCCCGAAAAGAGCATAGAGCAGCCACATCGTCAGCACGTTCATCGCCTCGGCTCTCCTTTTTCGGGGAAGGCCTCATACGCTGAAGGGACGCCGCGCGGGGGCAGGTGCGAATCTGTATAGCCGATGAAATTGTAAGCGATGTAATTGGACACGTCCCAGATCTTGGCCGATTCCAGGTCATACTTGAAGTAAGGCATCGCAGTGCCCGTGATGCCGTTCATGATCTGGTAGTAAAGGATGCCGCCGATATACTTGCCCTGGGCAAGGTTGCGCTTGAGGAACGTGAAGTTGAGGGGCGGGGGAATGATGTGTTGCGCAGCCGGGGTATCGCCGTCACCCACCGGGCCGTGGCAGCCGATGCAGAAATCCTGATAGACCTTCTCCCCGCGCGCCAGCGCAGCCGCCGATGGCGGATACGGGTTCGGCATGTAGCGCCACACGTCAGGCACGTGGGAGTGAAGCCAGGAAATGTTGGCGTCCGTGCCCGACCTGTAGGCGGCCACCGCGAGACGCTTCCAACGATCCTGCCGCGCTACGCGCCCGTCCGCTTGCTTGCCCCCCAGGCTCTGAATGTAGGCCGTCAGGTCTTGAATCTCCCGTTTTCCGACGTATTCGAAGCGCGGCATCAGCGAGCGGGGGCGGGTGTACCTGGGGTTGATGAAGTGGGCGATGTGCCAGTCATCCGGATGCTGACCGCCTGCCTGCGACAGATCAGGCCCGGTGCGCTCGCTTCCGAGCAGGTGGGGCGCTTGCATGAAGTAGTCTCCCGGCTGCGCTATGCGCTCGGCGCCGGGGTCCCAGTCCTGAGAGCGGATATACTGCGTGTGGCAGCCGGTACACCCATTGGCGATGAACAGCGCACGCCCGCGCTGCTCGCGGCGGGTTGGCGCGCGCCACAATTCAGAGCGCTTGTCGGGGATCGTCACCGTCGGCAGGATGACCGAGCCGAAGAAGGATGCCCAGAGTATGATCATCCCGCCGATAACGAGCAGGGCCGGCGTGACTCTCATTCTACGCGCCCCCCTCCCGCTTTTCGGGCGCGGCTTCTGCTG
>Ga0315296_10000497_pt1 | contig 35949 bp, 36 predicted proteins | sample YL17G14_18_MG_FD_203921 | JGI IMG/M metagenome (GOLD analysis project Ga0315296, IMG submission 203921) | Sediment microbial communities from Yellowstone Lake, YNP, Wyoming, USA - YL17G14_18 | ecosystem: Environmental > Aquatic > Freshwater > Lake > Sediment | place: USA: Wyoming | collected... | reverse complement strand
TCGCGGCGGTAGAGACAGTTCAGGTCCTCGACCCATTTCTTGATTTGTCGGTGGCGGTCGTACTGGAGCAGGTGCCATTCCAGGCTGCTTTCGTGGTTCCACTCCGACCACTGCCCGATTTCCCCACCCATGAACAGCAGTTTCTTGGCCGGCTGGGCAAACATATAGCCAAAGAGCAAGCGCAAATTGGCAAACTTCTGCCAGTCGTCGCCCGGCATTTTGCCCAGAAGCGAGCCTTTGCCGTGGACGACCTCATCGTGGGAGAGGGGCAGAATGAAGTTCTCGTAAAAGGCATAAATCATACGGAAGGTCAGGTCGTTCTGGTGAAACCGGCGGTGGATGGGGTCTTTGGTCATGTACTCCAGCGTATCGTGCATCCAGCCCATATCCCACTTGAGGCCAAAGCCCAGCCCGCCGATATAGGTCGGCCGCGAGACCACGGGCCACGCCGTGGACTCCTCAGCGATGGTCTGCACATCGGGGTGGTTCTTGTAGACCTCTTCATTGAACCGGCGCAGGAAGTCGATGGCTTCCAGGTTTTCTCGCCCGCCGTACTTGTTGGGCACCCATTCCCCTTCTTTCCGCGAGTAATCGAGATAGAGCATCGACGCCACAGCGTCGACTCGCAAGCCATCGACGTGATATTTATCGAGCCAGAAGAGGGCGCTGCTGATGAGGAAACTGCGCACCTCGTTGCGACTGTAGTTGAAAATAAAGCTGTTCCAATCGGGATGCAGACCCTTGCGGCTATCCTCATGCTCAAACAGGTGGGTGCCGTCACAGAAGCCAATGCCGTGCTCATCGGTCGGGAAGTGGGAAGGCACCCAGTCCAGGATAACGCCGATGCCGCGCTGGTGCAGGTAGTCGACCAGGTACATAAAGTCCTGGGGCGTGCCGTAGCGACTGGTGGGCGCAAAGTAGCCGGTGGTCTGGTAGCCCCACGAGCCGTAGAAAGGGTGCTCCATCACCGGCAGGAACTCGACGTGGGTGAAGCCCATCTGCTGGACGTGCTCGGCGAGGGCGGGCGCCAGCTCCCGGTAGGTCAGGTGACGGTCCCCCTCCTCCGGCACGCGCCGCCACGAGCCGAGATGGACTTCATAGATGGAGATGGGGGCGTCCAGCCGGTTGCGGTGGTGCCTATCCCGCATCCAGTCCACATCCCGCCACTCGTAGCCGAGGTCCCAGACGACCGAGGCATTGCGCGGCGGCACCTCGTTGAAAAAGGCAAACGGGTCGGCCTTATCCGCCTTGTAGCCGCCGTAATGTGAGACGACGTGATACTTGTAGAGAGCGCCCTTGCCCACGTCGGGAATGAAGCCTTCCCAGATGCCTGAGCTTCCCCGGTGGTGCAATTTGTGGCTGGTCTTATTCCAGCCATTGAAATCGCCGGTGACGGTCACCCGCCGGGCATTCGGCGCCCAGAAAGCAAAATAAGTCCCCGGTCGCCCGTCCTTCTCCGCCGGGTGCGCCCCGAGCTTATCGTGCAATCGATAGTGGGAGCCCTCGTTAAAGAGGTAAAGGTCGTCGTTGCTCAGCAGTGTGAAGTCTTGCGTTGGCGTCACCAGTAGCTCTCCTTAGTACGCAGTATAGCAATCAATCCGATGGCTTGCAACGATACCTGATTTGTGCCGGTGGCAAAAGCGTATTAAGATAGAAGCGTGGAGCCGAAACTGAGAGAGCTTCTGTCGCAGAGAAAGAAAGCCCGCATCACCAATCCCGCCCGCATCCGGGCGGCGGTCCTGGTGCCCCTTTTCCGCAAGGACGGGCAGTACTACCTGCTCTTCATCAAGCGCACCAATAGGGTCAGGGTGCACAAGGGTCAGATTTCCTTTCCCGGCGGCGCCTACGAGGAACGCGACGGCAGTCTGCTCAACGCCGCCCTCCGCGAGAGCGCCGAGGAAATCGGCCTGGCGGCGGACGACATTCAGATTCTGGGCGAACTGGACGACCAGGAAAGCATCACCACCAACTACGTCATTACGCCATTTCTGGGACTTATCCCCCACCCCTATCACTTCCGTCTCGACAGGCACGAGGTGCAGGAGCTTCTGGAGGTGCCTATCGCAGCGCTGCTTGATAAAGACAACCAGCACACGGAAATCCTGCCGGGCAATCGGGTCGCCTGCTCCTACCATTACGGGGGCGAGGTCATCTGGGGCGCAACCGCGCGCATACTGCAGCGCCTGCTGAATATGCTGGGAGAGACTCTCTAACCAGCTTGTCTTGACAACACCCCACCGTTTAGAGAGTGGCAAATTGTCCGTCTCCTCTCCCCTCCGCGGGCTTCGCCGTGAGCTCAGCCGAACGGAGAGGATAAAGCTTGCACTGAGCGACGCGAATGTGGTGAGGGGGTCTTTACTTATGAAGTTTCACCCTCACCTAGCCTCTCCCATCGAGGGAGAGGGAAACGTATTTTTGTCACCCTGAGCGGAGCGAAGGGTATCATCCCCTGGCAATTCCTGACTCTCCCTTCACCAAACAGGCGCAACTCTCTCTGTTCTTGACAAAATACCTCAAGAAGAGTTAATATTGAATTGTTAAGAGTTCTAACAAGCAGGTTACACTTATGGCCAATAACTACTACGATATTCTCGGCGTCAAGCGCGACGCCAGCGAACAAGAAATCAAGCAGGCTTACCGCCGCCTGGCGCGCCAGCACCACCCGGACGTCAACCCGGGCAATAAGTCGGCCGAGGACAGGTTCAAGAAGATTAATGAAGCCTACGAGGTGCTTTCCGATAAGGACAAGCGCCAGAAGTACGACCAGTACGGCGACCAGTGGCAGTACGCCGACCGCTTTGCCCAGGCCGGTCCGCAAACCCAGTGGCAGGATATGGGCGGCGGCGCTACCGGCTTCCACCACTTTGAAGGCGACATCGATAGCCTCTTCGACGAGATGTTCGGGCGCACGTACGCCCGCCAGGCGCGACCCCGCCGCGGCCATGATGTCGAGTCGCCCATTGAGATAACCCTCGAGGAAGCCTATCACGGCGCCACCCGCACCGTTACCTTCCCTACCCAGGCGCCCTGCCCTACCTGCGGCGGTTCCGGGGTCATTCAGAACCTTGCCTGTTCCGCCTGCCGTGGCACCGGCGTTGCCAGTGGCGTCCAGCGACTTGAGGTCAAGATTCCAGCGGGTGTCCGCACCGGCTCGCGCATCCGTGTTGCCGGCAAAGGACAGTCCGGTTCCGGCGGCGCCGGCGACCTTTACCTGGTCGTCACCGTCCGGCCGCACTCCATCTTTGAACGCAAGGGCGATGACCTGTATGTTGAAGTTCCCATTCCCCTGACGGTGGCGGCGCTGGGCGGGGAAGTCCAGGTGCCCACCCCCAAAGGCAAACTGGCGCTAAGGGTCCCCGCCGAGACGCAAAACGGCAAGGTCTTCCGGCTCGCCAGGCAGGGAATGCCGCACCTAGGCGGTTCGGGCCGCGGCGATATGTTTGCCAGGGTGAATGTCGTGCTCCCCACCCATCTTACTGAGGCGGAAAAAGAGCTATTCCGGAAATTGCAGGAACTCCGCCCCACTTAGGGGGTGATATAATGAATATGGAGAAAAACGAACCGAGGTATGTCATCAGCATCGCCGCGCGGCTTATCGGCTGCCCGGCTTACACCCTGCGCTACTATGAGAAAATCGGCATCATCGAGCCGCACCGCACCCGGGGGCGCCGGCTGTACTCGGAAAGGGACATCGCCCTGCTCCGTCGCGTCAAAACGCTGGTGGACGATATGGGCGTCAACCTGGCGGGGGTAGAGGTCATCCTGCGCCTGATGCAGAGGATGGCTGAGCTTCAGGAAAGACTGGAGCGATTTGAAGACGAAATGGACCAGATGAGAGAAGAATAAATGAGACCGGAAAAGTTCACCGAACAGGCACAGGAAGCATTAACGTTATCCCAGGAGCTTGTCCGACAGTATAAGCACAGCCAGTGGGATGTGGAGCACATTCTGCTCGCCCTGCTCCAGCAGGAAAAAGGACTGGTCGGCGAGATTCTACGAGAGCTGAAAGCTGATGTTGATACCATCCGCCAGCAGGTGGATGCCGCGCTGGCAAGGGCGCCCAAAGTCACCTTCGATACCGGGCAAATCTACGCCACGCCGCGCGTCGCTCAAGTGCTTTCTAGCGCCAATGCGGAAGCCGAACGCCTTAAGGACGAATTTATCAGCACCGAGCATATCCTCATTGCCATCGTCGGCGAGGAAAAGGGCGAAGCCGCCGCCATTTTCGGACGCTTCGGCATTGATAAAGAGAAGGTCTACAAAGCCCTGCAGAAGCTCCGCGGCGGCCACCGCGTCACGGACGCCCGCGCCGAAAGCAAGTACCGCTCCCTGGAGAAGTACGGCCGCGACCTGACCGAGCTTGCCCGCCAGGGAAAACTCGACCCCGTCATCGGACGCGAGATGGAAATCAAGCGCGTGATGCAAATCCTCACCCGCCGCACCAAGAACAATCCCGTCGTTGTCGGTGAGGCCGGTGTGGGCAAAACGGCCATCGCAGAGGGGCTTGCCCAGAAGATTGCCGCCGATGATGTCCCCGATTCTCTCAAAGGCCGCCGCGTCATCGCCCTGGATATGGGCGCGCTCGTTGCCGGCAGCAAGTTCCGCGGTGAGTTTGAAGAGCGCCTCAAGGCGGTGATGGATGAAGTCCGCCAGGCGAAGGGCGAGATTATCCTGTTCATCGATGAGATTCACACCGTGGTCGGCGCCGGCGCCGCCGAAGGCGCCATCGATGCCAGCAATATGCTCAAGCCAGCGCTGGCGCACGGCGAACTGCAATGCGTCGGCGCCACCACCCTGGATGATTACCGCAAGTTCATCGAAAAGGACAAGGCCTTAGAGCGCCGTTTTCAGCCGGTCTTCATCACGGAGCCGACCGTCGAGCAGACGATTGAAATCCTCAAGGGCTTGCGCCCGCGATATGAAGCCCACCACAAAATCAAAATCAGCGATGAGGCTCTAGAAGCCGCCGCCCAGCTCAGCCACCGCTACATTTCCGACCGGCATCTGCCGGACAAAGCCATCGACCTCATTGACGAGGCGGCAAGTAAACTGCACATCGACCGGGAAAGCGCGCCCCCTGAGCTTCAGGCAATGGAGCGAGAGATGAAGCAAATCACGGACGGAGAGGAAGCCGCTTCCCAGCGCCAGGACTACCAAAAGGCAACGGAACTCAGGACAGAGCGACTGCGCCTAGAAAAAGAGTACAACGAAGCCAAGTGCGAGCGGCTCAAGAAAGAGAAGATTGAAGAAACGGTCACCGCCGAGCACATTGCCCAGCTCATCTCCAACTGGACCGGCATCCCGGTGTCCCAGATGCTCGAAGGTGAGGCGGACAAGCTCATCCGTATGGAAGAGCGGCTCCACGAACGGCTCATCAACCAGGAAGAGGCGGTGAAGGCGGTCTCGGAAGCCATCCGCCGGAGTCGCGCCGGACTCAAGGACCCCAAGCGGCCCATCGGTAGCTTCCTCTTCCTCGGTCCCACCGGCGTCGGCAAGACGGAACTGGCGCGCACTCTGGCCTGGTTCCTCTTCGGCGATGAGAACGCGATGGTCCGCCTGGACATGTCCGAGTACCAGGAGAAGCACACCGTCGCCCGGCTCATCGGCGCGCCGCCCGGCTATGTCGGCTTTGAGGAAGGCGGCCAGCTTACCGAGGCGGTGAGACGCCGGCCCTACCGCATCATCCTGCTCGATGAGATTGAAAAGGCGCACCCGGAAGTCTTCAATACCCTGCTCCAGGTGATGGATGACGGCCGCCTCACCGATGGTCACGGACGCACCGTGGACTTCAAGAACTGCGTCGTTATTATGACGAGCAACGCCGGCGTCGAGCTTATCAAGCGGGAAAGCGCCATCGGCTTCGTCACGCCCAAGAACAAGGCTAAGGCGCAGAGAGAAGGCTACAGAGCGATGAAGGAGAAAGTCCTGGCGGAGGTCAGGAAGATTTTCCGTCCCGAGTTCCTCAACCGCCTCGATGACATCATTGTCTTCCACGAGCTGACGGCACAGCAAATCCGCAGTATCGTCGACCTGATGGTGATAGAACTGCAGAAGCGTCTCGCCGAGCGCAAGGTCAAGATTGAGCTGACCAACAAGGCCAAGGACTGGCTGGCGAAAGCCGGCTACGACCCCACCTACGGTGCCCGGCCGCTCCGCCGCGTCATCGAACGCTACGTGGAGAACGCTCTTGCCAGCAAGCTCCTCTCGGGCGAGCTTAAAGAGGGCGATACCGTCCTGGTCGATGTCAGCCGTGACAAGCTGACCTTTACCGGCAAAGCGTTAGCTAAAGTAGCCGTCTGACCGCCGGATGCTCTATAATAGGGCTAGACGGGTAACTACCAAGGAGGCTTCCGATAACTGAGACACACCCCCATGTCCATGAATCGAGGAAGTGGGCCGGCACCCGGGCCGCTCTGGTCCTGGGCATTATCGGCGTTATCCTCACGCTGCTTATGGCCGCCGCCGTCGTCTATTTCCGTCACGCCATCGAAGGGCTCGGCGGCTACGGCTACCTCGGCGCTTTCGTCATCAGCATTATGGGCGGCGCCACCATCATTATCCCCATCCCGATGCTGGCGGTGGTCTTCGCGCTGGGCGGAGCGCTAAAATACACCTGGCTGCTGGGCGTGGTCTCCGGCCTGGGCGAGACCGTGGGCGCCCTCACCATCTATATGACGGGGTACGGGGGCGGCGCGGCCATCTCCAAGGGCGTCCACGGCAAACTGCAGGTGGCCTACGAGCGTATGATGGCACAAATGCAGAAGCGAGGTTCCTGGACGCTCTTCCTGCTGGCCGCGGTGATTAACCCCTTCTTTTATCCCGCCGCCCTGGCCGCCGGCGCCCTGCGCTTCAGCGTCGTAAAGTATTTTGTTGTCTGCTGGGCGGGCAAGACTATCAAGGGCCTGACGGTTGCCTACGCCGGCTACTACGGCCTGCGCGGGATTCTGCGAGCTCTCGGCGTGCCGCTCTAGCTTTCCTCAATCGTTATCCTGATTACTTTCGTCCCCAGAAAGTTCGGGTTCTGGCTCGGGTCTCTGGTCTTCAGTTTGTTCAGAACATCCATCCCCTCGATGAGTTGACCAAAGACGGTATGCTTGCCATCGAGACCGGGTTGCGGCGCGTAGGTAATGAAGAACTGGCTGCCGTTAGTGTTGGCGCCCGCATTCGCCATCGATAGCGCGCCGGCCCCGTGCTTGTGAGAGGTGAACTCATCGGCAAAGCGATAACCGGGGTTGCCCATGCCGGTGCCGGTGGGGTCGCCGCCCTGCGCCATAAAGCCGGGCAGGACGCGGTGGAAGGTTGAGCCGTCATAGTACCCTTCCCGCGCCAGGAAGACGAAATTGTTCACCGTTACCGGCACGTCTTTGGCGAAAAGCTCGATGACCATTTTGTCCACTTCCGTCTCGATGACGGCTTTGTACTTCTTGTTGGGGTCAATAGCCATTGCCGGCGGAGCGGAGTAGGTCTTGGGCTTGGGCGCCGGAGCCGGGGCCGGAGCGGGAGCGGGCGCTTTGGGCGCTGGGACGGGGGTTGGAGCGGGAGCTGGGGCGGGCTTGGAGGCACACGCTGCCAGAATCACTGAGGCAAGTAAAATCATAACTACGACTCCTATAAAGAACTTCTTGAACATCGCTTGACTCCTGTAACCACAATACTTACCTCAGATTTTAGCTTACCCGCGACGGATTGGCAATTGGCTGACTTGCCTTTTGGGGGCAATTTCTGGTAGATTAGATGATGGTACGCGGGCCCGTAGTTCACTTGGGAGAACGTTTGACTGGCAGTCAAAAGGTAGGGGGTTCGAATCCCCCCGGGTCCACTTGAGGGGACGATACCTAGAACTCCTCGGTTTTCTGCACCGGACTGGCATGGGCGAGTCTTTTCAATAACTTTCCCTTGGTCTTCATATAGATTCTAGATATTGCTCTGTTTTTTAGGTATCCATCAAGCCTTCTATAACCGGCCCGATTAAACAACTTAATCTAGCCCATGGTATTGACATACAGCTCCATTAATAATACCATTAATACTAATAGGAACTGGTACTAATAAGATGCGCAGAAAAACGAAACAAAGAGAAGCTATTCTAAGAGTTCTGAGAAACACAAGATCTCACCCTACGGCTGACTGGATATATGCAGAGGTCAAAAAAGAGATCCCCAATATCAGTAAGGGAACAGTTTACCGAAACCTGCAAGTCTTGCAAGAAGATGGGGCAGTTTTAGAACTCAACCTTAATGGTACCTTGAGTAGATTCGAGGCTAAGCGGGAAAGTCATTACCACTTCAGATGCGAGCAGTGCGGCCGGGTCATCGACGTAGACCAACCGGTCGACAGAAAATTAGATCAAAAAGTCGCCAGGAGAACCGGACTCAAGATATTGTACCACCAGCTTGAGTTTCGCGGTGTATGTCACGATTGTCAGCATTTGTAGAGATAGAAGAGAAGGTGGCGATTAAGAATCAGGAGAAGACTCAGGTAAAATATTTGCGATAATGAGGTCATCATGGCCTGTCGGGTTAATAACATAGAAGCGAAAATATATTCCAAAAATATAATTCATGAGGAGGATGAAATGCCTAAAAAGGAAGAAATGAAAAAGAAACTGACCACCGCCGCTGGCGCCCCCGTCGTAGACAATCAGAACACGATGACTGCTGGGCCCCGAGGCCCGGCGCTGTTACAGGACGTCTGGTTCCTGGAAAAACTCGGACATTTTGACCGTGAGGTTATCCCTGAGCGGCGCATGCATGCAAAGGGTTCCGGCGCTTACGGCAACTTCACCGTCACCCACGATATTACCCGCTATACTAAAGCCAAAGTCTTTTCCGCTGTCGGTAAAAAGACCGACCTCTTCGTTCGCTTTTCCACAGTGGCTGGTGAACGCGGTGCTGCCGATGCCGAACGTGATATCCGTGGCTTCGCCATCAAGTTCTACACCGAAGAAGGCAACTGGGATCTAGTCGGCAACAATACGCCCGTATTCTTCCTACGCGACCCGCTCAAGTTTCCGGACCTGAACCATGCTGTCAAGCGGGACCCTCGCACCAATATGCGTAGCGCCCGTAACAATTGGGACTTTTGGACTTCGCTTCCAGAGGCGCTGCACCAAGTGACTATCGTCATGAGCGACCGCGGCATTCCATATTCATACCGCCATATGCACGGATTCGGCAGCCACACCTTTAGCCTCATCAATGCTAAGAATGAAAGGTTTTGGGTCAAGTTTCATCTGAAAACACAGCAGGGTATTCGCAACCTGACTGATGAAGAAGCCCAAGCGATAATAGGTAAGGACCGCGAAAGCCACCAGCGTGACCTGTATGAAAGCATTGAAAAGGGCGAATATCCCCGCTGGACAATGTTTTTCCAGATTATGCCGGAAAAAGAAGCGTCCAGTTGCCCCTACAACCCCTTTGACCTGACCAAGGTCTGGTTCCACAAGGATTATCCGTTAATTGAGGTGGGTGTTCTGGAGCTTAACCACAACCCCGAAAACTATTTTGCCGAGGTGGAGCAGTCTGCTTTCAATCCGGCCAATATCGTGCCGGGTATCGGTTTCTCGCCTGACAAGATGCTACAGGGCCGGCTTTTCTCCTACGGTGATGCTCAGCGTTACCGACTGGGGGTCAATCATCACTTAATCCCCGTTAACGCTCCCCACTATCCCTATAACAGCTATCATCGCGACGGCGCTATGCGGGTTGACGGCAATCATGGCAGTACGCTAGCTTATGAACCCAACAGCTACGGTGAATGGCAGCAGCAACCCGATTTTACTGAACCGCCGCTCAAACTAGAAGGTACCGCTGACCATTGGAATCATCGTGAGGATGATGATTACTATACTCAGCCGTGCCTCCTCTTCCGCCTGATGAGTCCTAAGCAACAGGCGGTACTCTTTGCAAACACCGCCCGCGCACTGGGCGATGCGCCGAAGGAAGTCAAAATCAGACATATCGGCAACTGCCTGAAGGCCGACAAGGCCTATGGTAAGGGTATCGCTGACGCTCTGGGTATAAAACTGAGCGAAATCACCAAAAAACAAGCTTAACTTTACAGACTGACGATAAAGAGAGTGGGGCTAGTTGACTGACGAGCCCCACTCCCTTTCCCCCGTTGACTTTATTTGGTTTTAGCGCCCAACTAAATGCTGAGACTAAAGGTCAAGTTGAAGTCTTTGACGGTTCTACCTATTGATACCCCGGCTCCACCATAATGGCAATAACCCCCTGACGCATTGGGAGAACGTCCCGATTGTATCGGGAAGGTAGGGGGTTCGAATCCCCCCGGGTCCATTAGCCACTCAGTCGCCTTTGCCTCTGTCCGACTGTCCTTTGCCATAGAAAGCGCTCCTAGTCCATAAAGCTTGCCTTCTGCAGGCGGTCGAAGTCGTGCAGGGAACTAATCCACCGGATAGTGCCGGAACGTGCCCGCATCGCCAGGGATTGCGTCTCGGCGCCGCCGGTGAAATAGCGCACGCCCTTGAGCAGGTCGCCGCTGCTGACGCCGGTGGTGGCAAAGAACACATCGTCGCTTCTGACCAGGTCCTCGGTTGTGTAGACTTTATCGAGGTCAACGCCGGCGGCGATGGCCGCGTTGCGCTCCTCCTCGTTGCGCGGCCAGGCTTTACATTGAATCGCCCCGCCGATACAGCACATCGCCACGGCGGACAACACGCCCTCCGGCGTGCCGCCGATACCCATCAGCACATCCACCCCGCTATTGGGCAGGGCCGCCTGCAAGCTGGCGGAGATATCGCCGTCCGAAATCAGCTTGACGCGGGCGCCGGCGCTCCTTATCTCGGCCAGCAACCGCTCGTGGCGGGGCCGGTCCAGCACGACCGCCGTCACTTCCTGCACATTGAGTTTCTTGGCCCAGGCAATGCTGTTCAAGTTGGCCGCCACCGAGGCGTTGATGTCGATGGCGTCCTTCGCCTCTTTGCCGACGACAATCTTGTTCATATAGACCACCTGGCGGGGAAAATTCATCGAACCCCGCGGGGAAATTGCCACTGCCGAGATGCCCCCGGGAAGGCCCCGTGCAATCAGGTTGGTGCCATCGATGGGGTCGACGGCGACATCGACGGCTAAGCCGGTACCGTCACCGACCTTCTCGCCGATATAGAGCATTGGCGCCTGGTCCTTTTCGCCCTCGCCGATGACGATGACGCCGTCCATACCGATGTGCTTCAGCGCAAAGCGCATCGCGTCCACCGCGGCCTTATCCACCAGTTCCTTATCGCCCATGCCCATATAGCGGGCAGCGGACAGGGCGGCCGCTTCGGTGACACGCACCAGTTCCATTGCCATGTTCCGCTCGATAGGCCGTCTTACCCGTTCAGTTACCATTCTGGCACCCCCTTCTCCGTCAGGCACGATGGTCTTGTCTCAAGTTTACCATACTTAAGCAAGAAGGAAAGGTCTCCGTCAGCCGTCTTCCGACCGGCAAAGGCAGTGATGTAACACGTATTGGACATCGCGACCAGTTGTTTCACGAGCAGTTCCATTGTATAGTTTATTACGGCGCTCCATCTCAATCACCGTGGCTCCAGTTCTGTTACCGGCGGACCGGGCAAAAAGTTACCGAAGGAGGCTCAGTTATGGCGCAACCTTTGAGTAAAGAAGCCAAGAAAGAGGTAATGAAGGACATTATCCTCAAACTGCACCAGGGTGCCCCCTGCTTCAAGGTCCGCCTGTTGACACTGCCTTCTAAAGTGATAAGATAGATAAGCTATTTTGTCCAATGAAGGAGGTCAGCATGCCAATCTCCAAAATCGCCGGAAAAGTCCTCACTGTCCTCGGTCCCATTGATGGCAAAGAACTGGGTGTCACTCTGACCCACGAGCACCTGACCATCGACCACGTCAAAGCCAACTTCACCGAGCCGAAAGACCCCGCCGACCGCGAGTTGGCGTACAAGCCCGTCTCCCCGGAAATCCTGCACTGGCTGCGCTACAACCGCACCGAGAACAAGGACAACCTTCGCCTGAACGAAGAAAAAGTCATCATAAACGAAGTCAAGCGGTTCAAACAAACTGGAGGCGGCGCCATTGTTGAAATGACGAATAGAGGCATCAACCGCGACCCCAAAGCGCTCATCCGCATCTCTAAAACAACAGGCGTTCACGTCATCATGGGGTCAGGCTACTACCTGAATACCTCGCACCCGGCAGATATGGACAAGAAGGCAGAAGAAGAGATTACTCAAGAAATCGTGCGTGACGTGACGGAAGGCGTCGATGGCACAGGCGTTAGAGCCGGAATGATAGGCGAAATTGGCTGCGTCTGGCCGCTCAAGGACAACGAAAGGAAATCGCTCATCGCCGCCGCCAAAGCGCAACAGCTCACCGGCGCCCCGGTCAATATCCATCCCGGAAGAAAGAGAGAGGCAGTCTTTGAACTGGTGGATATCTTCAAAGACGCGGGGGGAGACTTGAGCCGCGCCGTGATGAGCCATGTGGATGTCCGCGTCCGCAGCCATGAGGATAGGGTGAAGCTGGCTAAGACTGGCTGCTACCTGGAGTACGATAACGTCGGCTGGGAGGGACCCAGACCGGTCACTCTCAACTGGGACCCTGCAATCGATATCCCGACCGATGAACTGCGCGTCAAGGAAATCAGGCAGTTGATTGAGGCCGGCTTCCTGAAGCAAATCGTCCTCTCCACAGACGTCTGCATGAAGGTCCATCTCCGTCAGTACGGCGGGCACGGCTACGACCATATCCAGAAGTACTTTGTCCCGCTGATGCTCACACTGGGGATGACCCGGGAGCAGATAGACACCATCCTGATTGAGAACCCCCGGCGGATGCTGACCTTCGTCTAGAGGAGCCACAATGAGAAAGAACTCGTTGCGCGAGCTGCTGAAGCAGGGCAAACCCACCCTCGGGACAATAATGATAACCACCCACCCGCAGACGGTCGAAATCATCGGGCATTCCGGGCTGTTCGACTACATCGAACTGGACGGTGAGGACGCCTCATGGGACGTGATGTCTCTGGAGAACTTCGCCCGCGCCGTCGAGCTTTTCCCCAGTATGACGGCGATGATGAAGGTGGAGCGGGAGCCGCGGTTTTTCATCACCACGCGCTCGCTGGGGGCGGGCATCCAGAACCTGCTCTTCGCCGATTGCTATTCCGCGGACGAGGTGCGGGAGTGCGTCAAGTGCGTGCGGGCAGCATCGCCGCAGGACAAGGGCTACCACGGCTGCAACCTGCGCCGCAGCACCGGCTACTTCAAGGACATCGGCAACGAGGCGTGGGCGCAGTCCCAGCGCGAGGCGGTCATCGCCGTGATGATTGAAAAGGTAGGCGCCGTCGAGCAGATGGAAGAAATCTTCGAAATCGAGGGCGTGGATATGATGACCTTTGGCCCGTGCGACTACGCCATCAACATCGGCAAGCCGGGCGCCTACTACAGCGCCGAAGTCCAGCAGAAGCTGAAAGAGGTAGTCAAGCTAGCCGTCAAGAAAGACGTCCGCCCCAGGGTTGAGATTGGCAGCTTTGAAGAAGCCAAGCCCTACCTGGAGCTGGGCGTGCGCGATTTCTGCGTGGGCACGGACCTGGCCATCATCTACGAGTTCTGTAAAAGTAACGGCGATAAGATGCGGAAGATGCTGGAAGGGGCGTGAGTGACAGGAGTGAAAACTAGAGACAAACATACCGACGGCTCTACTGAGACAGTTATGCCAGCGTCAATCGACCTTGAAGCGTTAAGAGGTGTAATCCAACAAGCGAAGAAGGTAGCACAACGATATCGCCAACTGACTGGTAAGCCTCTAGGTATTACAGGAGAGGTTGGCGAGTTCGTTGCAGCAGATTTGCTTCATCTCCATCTCACGAAGGCAAGGCAAGCCGGATATGATGCCATTACTCCAGTCAGGCAGCAGAAAATCCAGACAAAAGCACGATGTGTCCTTCCAAATTCGAGGAAGAGCCAACGTATTGGTCGCATCAGGCTAGATTACGAATGGCACAAGGTCGTCCTAGTCTTGATGGATGGTTGTTTTAGCCCTAGGAGATTTACCAAGCTAACCGAGAGGATGTTGAACGAGAACTAACTCGACCAGGCTCCAAGGCAAGAAACCAGCGAGGTCAACTGAGCATCAGCAGCTTCAAACGCATCGCAGGGAAACCCATCTGGAAGAGGGATGTTACAGAGTAGCTAGTTCCGACATGATGAAGGTCAAGTCAGAGACACCTCCAACTCAACCGATTAGTACCTCTATCTCCACCGCACTGAATTCTGTTATCATCGAATTGAATGTGTTCATTGCTGTGGAGATACTATGAAGTTTGCCATTACACTGGAAAAGGACGAAGACGGCTTCATCATCGCCAGTTGTCCTGCCTTGCCTGGATGCCACTCACAGGGCAGAACCAGGGAAGAAGCTATCGCCCAACATTGAAGAGGCAATACGAGGTTATATTGCCAGCAAGCGCAAGCACGGCGAGCCCCTACCGATAACTGAGGTTAAAGAGGTGGAGGTCGCTGTTTAGTGCCCCTCAGCTCAACCCAACTCCTACGGACTCCTCAAGCACTCATCGTGGTTGTCAACATTGCGCATAATGAGGGTATCGCCATGGTGTCCAAAAATGGTACTTGCCCTTGCGAGAGTGCTGAAATAGCCTTGTTTAACTGCCTGATTCTGTAATAAATCATTCCTCTCCCTCGACGGGAGAGGTAACAGCCTGCCCCGGGTGTAAGGAAGGGGTGAGGGTGAGACTTCAGACGGGCACTAGCGTAGAACTAGCCAGAAGCAGGGCATCCAAGAGGGGCGCTAGCCCCTCTTCTAAATAAAGTCCCCTTCCCCGCAGAAATCACTCCTTTTCTCGTCTCGGGGAAGGGGACTACAGGGGATAGGGCACATTAACCTTAAATATCTGTCAGCTGACCGCTGTTAGCTCAAAGCCATCTGAAATGTGACAAAATCCGCTCGTAACCGTAACTCACTTGTGCTACTATTCATCCTGAGCAAAGTCGCAGGGTTTATCCTAAGCGTAGTCGAAAGGATTCGTTTCATGTCCGTTTCATTTTCATTCTTGTCTCGAGCAAAGCTGAAAATATTCGTTTCATATTCGTTTACGAATAACAAATCACGCTCAACTTAACCCCCTTTACGATGATTTGTTTCCTGAAATTTTCCCCCCCAAAAAAACGAAAACGAATAAGCTTGCCCCGTATGCTATGGATGCTCACACACTCGTGAAACAAGCCAGCGTTTGTGCTAAAATATAACCACTATGGCGGATGACGGCGATGCGCTTCCGCCCCGTCGAGAAAGTGGGCAAATAATCGATATGGAATACACACACCCCCGCGAGGTCAGGGAGTCCATCCGGCGCGGCGAGCTGTCCCGCCCCACCTGCGGGCTGGCGGCCGGCTACACTCAGGCCAACCTCGTCATCCTGCCAAAAGACCTCGCTTTCGACTTCTTTCTCTTCTGCCAGCGCAATCCCAAGCCCTGCCCCGTCCTCGAGGTACTTGAGCCGGGCAAACACGAGCCGATTCTGACCGCGCCCGGCGCCGATATCCGCACCGACGTTCCTAGGTACCGCATCTACCGGGACGGCAAGCTGGCGGGCGAAGAGAAGAACATCACCAAACACTGGCGGAACGACCTGGTCAGCTTCCTGCTCGGATGCAGCTTTACCTTTGAATCGGCGCTCATCCGGGCGGGCATCGCCCTGCGCCACATCGATGAAGGCAAGAACGTCTCGATGTTCGTCACCAATATTCCGTGCGTGCCTGCCGGCGTCTTTGCCGGGCCGCTCGTGGTGACGATGCGCCCCATCCCACGGCAGAAGGTGGTCAAAGCCGTCCAGATTACCTCCCGCTTCCCCGCCGTCCACGGCGCGCCGGTGCACATCGGCGACCCCGGGAAAATCGGCATCCGCGACCTGTCCAAGCCGGACTACGGCGACGCCGTCGAAATCAAAGCTGACGAGGTGCCGGTCTACTGGGCGTGCGGAGTCACGCCCCAGGCGGTCGCTCTCAAGTCGAAGCCGCCGCTGATGCTCACCCACTCGCCGGGCTATATGTTCGTCACCGACCTGCTCGACGAAGACCTATCGGTCCTGTGAGACACTATGGCACGAAAAGTCGATTTCAACTGTGATTTGGGCGAGAGCTTCGGCACCTACCAGCACGGCTACGATGAGCAGTTGATGCTGTATATATCATCGGCGAACATCGCCTGCGGGTTTCACGCCGGCGACCCCGTCTGGATGCGCAAGACGGTCAGCATCGCCGAGAAGGCGGGCGTGGCTATCGGCGCCCATCCCAGCCTGCCCGACCTCGTGGGTTTCGGCCGCCGCGAGATGAAGATAACGCCCGAGGAGGCCCGCAACTACGTCGTCTACCAGATTGGCGCGCTCCAGGCTTTCACCAGGACCAAGCGTCTCCAGCACGTCAAGCCCCACGGCGCGCTCTACAATATGGGCGCCATCGATGAGAAGATTGCCCGCGCGGTGGCTGAGGGCGTCAAAGAAGTCGACCCCGACCTGATTCTGGTCGGGCTGGCCAACTCGGCGTGGATGAAGGTGAGCAAAGAGCTCGGACTGAAAGTGGCTAGCGAGGTCTTCGCCGACCGCGCGCTGAACCCGGACGGCACGCTCGTGCCGAGAGGTCAGCCCGGCGCGGTAATCAAAGACCTCGATAAGGTCGTCACCGCCAGCCTCAAAATGGTCGTCGAGGGCAGAGCCACGGCTATCGACGGCACGGAGATTTCCATTCGCGCCGACACCATCTGCCTGCACAGCGATACGCCCGGGGCCGTCGACCTTGCCCACACGTTGCGGGAGCGGATAGAGGCGGCGGGGGTATCCATCGTGCCGATGGGGAGCTTCCTCTAATCCCTATGATTTACGACCAGCCACGCTTCCTGCCCGGCGGCGATGAAGCCCTCTTCGTTGAGTTTGGCGACGAGATAAGCCCGAAGCTGAACCGCCGCGTCCGCAACCTCAAACTGGCAATCGAGAAGCAGAGAATCCCCGGCATCATCGAGTCTGTCCCCACCTACCGCTCCCTCCTCATCTATTTCGAACCCTTGCAGGTGCATCCCAAAGAGTTGCGAGAAATTCTTTTCCGTTTGTCCCAGCAACCTCTCGAAAGTGAACTATCCAAACCCAGGCTCATCGAAATTCCCACCGTCTACGGCGGCGAGTATGGCCCCGATTTGGAGTTCGTCGCCGCGCACAACAAGCTCAGCGTTAACGAGGTTATCCAAATCCATACCGGCACGCCCTACCTCATCTACATGATTGGCTTCCTCCCCGGTTTCCCCTACCTCGGCGGGATGTCGGCAAAAATCGCCGCGCCGCGACTCGACACCCCTCGCACCCGCATCCCGGCGGGGTCGGTGGGCATCGCCGGGACCCAGACCGGCATCTACCCGGCGGAAAGCCCGGGCGGCTGGCGACTGATTGGGCGCACGCCGCTCAAGGTTTTTGACCCCACCCGCGAGCCGCCCGCCCTCTTCCAGGCCGGCGACTACCTCAAGTTCGTCAGCGTCACCCCTTATGAGTTCATTCAAATTGGCGAGGCAGTGGTGCGCGAGACTTATGCGGTCAAAGAGAGTCCGATGAGCTAAAATGGAGACCTTCGAAGTCATTCAACCCGGGCCGATGACCACCGTCCAGGACCTGGGCCGCTCTGGCTACCAGCAGTACGGCGTGCCCGCTTCCGGCGCGATGGACGGCTACGCCTACCGCATCGGCAACCTGCTGGTGGGCAATGACGAAAGCGCGCCGTCCCTGGAGATAACCCTGTTTGGCTGCCGCCTACGCCTTCGCCACGATGCCACTGTAGCCATCACCGGCGCCGACCTGACCCCCACCTTGAACGGCAACCCGGTCCCGATGTGGGAGGCTATCGCCGTAAGAAAGGGCAACACTCTCGCCTTTCCCCGCCTCAAGAGCGGCTGCCGGGCGTACCTGGCCGTCGCCGGAGGTATTAACGTCCCAAAGGTGATAGGGAGTACTTCAACATACGCGAGGGCGGGGATTGGGGGTTTTCAAGGCCGACCCCTGCGCGCCGGAGATATAATACACACTGGGCAACCGGCGGGTTCTCCCCGGCCGGCACGCGTCCCGCCGGCACACATCCCCGCTTATGTCAACCAGCTTGAGCTTCGGGTCATCCTCGGGCCGCAGGATGACTATTTCACCGAAGAAGGTATCCGGACATTCCTCAGCTCGACTTATACCGTTTCCGCGCAGGCCGACCGTATGGGCTATCGACTCGATGGTCCCAGAATCCAGCACCGCGCCAAAGCGGATATTATCTCGGACGGAATTCCCCTCGGCGCCGTGCAGGTGCCCGGTGACGGCCTGCCTATCATCCTCCTCGCCGACCGTCAGACCACCGGCGGCTACACCAAGATTGCCACCGTCATCAGCCCGGACATTTCCCGTCTGGCGCAAGCCAAGCCCGGCGACACTGCCACCTTCCGACGGATTGGGGAAGATGAAGCCTTGAAAGCCCTGCATAATTCCGAGCAAGGAATTCGGCGGCTGGCAAGTCTTTGCCGCATTGACTAACGTGCTTCCCCAATAATACGGCAAATTATCGCCTTCAGTTTCCGCTCTGGTTTCAGTAATTCTTCCCATAACCCCTTTTTTGCCTCTTGACAAACCTGAAACAGAATGATATGCTTATCGGTATACGGAAGATGGTTGCCGTATACCATTCGGAAAGGTGGGGCATGATCAGCGAAGCGAATCCAAATCACGGTTCGATTGAAGATATCATCCTCAGCCATGACGGCCGGGGTATCTCGGCGTTGAGACCTTTCCTGTCCACCGCGTTTTGCCGGGAAGCGGCCGAGTTCATCATGCGGAAGAGCCGGTCCCCCCGGAAGACCGCCCTGGTGACTACCGGCTTCTTTATCCTGAGCGCCCGCGCGCCGGAGACGGACGGGCCTCCCGGTGCCATCGCCATCGCCAAAGCGCTGGATGCTCTCGGCTTCGATGTTTTTCTGGTCAGCGACCGCTACACCGCTCCCCTGCTCGCCATTGACGGCTTCCGGAAGCATGAAGTCATTGAGTTCCCCATCGCCGACCACGAGGCCAGTCGCAGAATCGCGCGAAATATCCTTTTCGAAATCAAGCCGGACATCACCATTGCCATCGAGCGGTGCGGTATGACCGCCGGCGACAAGCACCTCAATATGAGAGGCCGGGACATCTCCGACTTCACCGCCAAGGTAGACTACCTTTTCTTCGGGCAGGAGAACACCATCGGCATCGGCGATGGCGGCAACGAAATCGGTATGGGCAATCTCGCCGAGCAGGTGAAGAAAGTACCCAGTCTGGTGCCCGACCCGGCCGTTACGCCAGTCAACAAACTTATCATCTCCAGCATCTCCAACTGGGGCGGCTACGGGCTGGTGGCCGCGCTCTCCGAGCTGTCTCAGCGCGACCTGCTGCCCTCGGTGACCTGGGACAGAGACATCGTCACCGAGCTGGTGGCCCGGGGCGCTGTCGATGGCATCAGCGGGGAAAGAAAGCCAGCCGTCGATAACCTCACCGCCGAACAGCACAGCTGGGTCGTCACCGAGCTAAGGAAGCACCTCCTCAAGGACATCGCCGGACAGCCGGTCAGAGTGCGCCGTATCTCCAATTCCTAGGGCGTGCCTCTTGCTCCCCCGCCAGACCACGATGTACAATGCAACCAGACCTTCAGTTTCACATCGGGAGTCTTGGCTTGGGCACACGCAAAAATCCAAAAGAGGCGGCAAAATCGATTGACTGCTTTCGCTGTGGGCTCTGCTGTACGCGCTATCAGCCCCAGCTGACGCCTCGGGAAGTCGAGCGCATATCGAAACATCTCGCCTTACCAGCCGAAGACTTCATCGCCCGCTACGCTCAGGTGACCGCCATCGGCTATTTACTGCGGCAGTCGGCAAAGGGCTGTGTCTTTCTCATCTGGGAGGACGGCCAGACGACTTGCGGCATCTACCGCGTGCGCCCCAAAGCCTGCCGCGACTGGACGGCCAGCCTGTCCCGGCCGGAATGCCAGCAAGGCTTGGCGAAACGGAAAAGCAAACAGGCGTTAGAGGACAAAGTGAGCAATCAGGAAGCCTATGAATGAGCCAAACGAGATGGGGGCGAGGGCGGGCAGAGGCTTGCCCTTGAGAACGACCTGCTGGAGCCAGAAAGCAAACACCAGTCCGGCTACAGAAGTGGCGGCAGTTACCAGCGACCCCGCCAGCCCGTAGTTGAAAAATACCGAGACCACCAGCAGGAGCGGGAAGCCGATGTCCCCACCCCCCAATATGGCGAACTCCCGCTCCGGAGCCTTCTCCTCGGCGAGTTTGCGTAAATCGGACTCCTTGAGGTCGGCCAGCCAACTGCCCATTTTCCTCGGCAGGACAAAGGCGGGCAGTGTGTCTGACTCGAACAGCTTCTTCGCCATCCAGAGCATATAGCCAAAACGCACCGCCACGACATCGTAGATGGAAATCACCAGAAGCAAGAGCAAGACCGTCCACGGGGCGAACAGCGCGCCGAAGACCACCGCCGAGCTGACCAGCGCCAGCAGCATCAGCAGGTTGTGCAGCCAGATTTTGGGCCGGAAGAACCAGAACACAGGCCCGACGATGGCGAAGGCAATGGCCACCGCGACTGGCAGGACTAGCCCGAACACAATGAAGATGCCCCAGAAAAACAGGAAAGCAAAAAAGACTTTCAAAACGAGTCTCAGTTTAGCAATCGGTATCAGGAAAAGCACCACCCCCATCGCCACGACCACCCCGAAGAAGTACGCCAGGGCAAATTCCAACCGTATTTCCGGGAAGAGGCTACGGCTTGATTCGAGGTAGTCCTGCGCCGTTAAAACAACGGCGAAGGTGAGCGCCTCCCCGAGGACGAAGATGACGCCGCCCCAGAAGAAGGGGTAAAAGCGGTTCACGCGTGCCTCTTTACCCGACTACTCAATCAGACTGCCTTCTGCCCCCAGAGAAACATCCAGCCCCACCCCGGCTTGACGCGCCACTGCTTCAGCGGGAGCGACGCGACAAAGGCGGCCAGCTCATCGGGAGTGTAGCTGGACAGGACCGAGTTGATGGGCTCATTAGTGGCTCTCATTGCCTCCGGGACGACAAACGTTTGCGCGAACCAGACCAGCCCGTAGAAGAACCGGCGGCAGTCCCGCCGCAGGTCGAAGACGAGAAACTGACCGCCCGGCTTGAGTACCCGGTGAATTTCCCGGAACGCCCGGGGCGGGCCGGACCAGTGGTGGAGAGACAGCGTGCTGATGACGAAGTCGACTGAGCTATCCGCGAAGGGCAGCTTCTGGACATCGCCCTGCCAGAACTCCACCCGGTCGCCGAAGCCCAGCGCCGCCAGATTCCGGGCGGCCGCGCGGGTCATCTCCTCGGAAATATCCGAGCCGGTGATACGCAGGTCTGGGAAGACTCGCACAATGACCGCTACCAGGTAGCCCGGGCCACAGCCGGCATCCACCAGCATACCTTTGGGGTGATACTTCTTCAACTCGCCGACAATGATGCGGCGGAGGATTTTGAACTGGGGCCAGCGGCTGATGCGGTCGTAAGCCTGGACTACCTCCGGACTTTCGATGCCTTCAAAGCCGGTCTGGCGGGGGAGTTTCACACGGGTGAAGCCCAGAATCAACACAATAAGGAGAGCTAGTCCTAAGACCACCCCGAATATCGTCATATGTTGCTGGAATAGTATCGGAAAACATGGAAGGTGTCAAGAACTCGGTCACCGGTTGACACCATCCCCAAAAATGATATGATAGATAGGCTATTTTTGACCGCTGAAGGAGGATAAAATGTCGCCGGAAATCAGAGTCAGCGCGGACGCTTTGCAGGACTTCACCAAATCGGTCTTTGTCAAAGTGGGGGCGCCCGCCGGAGACGCCGAGAAAGTGGCTTCGGTGCTGGTCTGGGCCAACCTGAGAGGCGTGGACTCGCACGGAGTCCAGCTTATCCCCTGGTACGTCGAAGCAGCGGACATCGGGCATATCAAAATCAAGCCCAACATCCGCATCGAGAAGGAGACCCCCGCCACCCTGCTTATCGATGCCGACCACGCCTTCGGCGCGGTGGTCACTGTATTCGCGATGCAGAAGGTAATGGCGAAAGCGAAGAAGGTGGGGATTGGCTGGGCGCTTATCCGCAAGCACAATCACCAGGGCACGATGGGCTACTACCCGCTCATGGCGGCGGAGAATGGTATGGCGGGCATTGCTTTTCTCGGCGGCAATACGACGACGGCACCCTTCGGTGCCCGGTTCCCCGGCATCGCCAACAACCCCATTGCCATCTCGGTGCCGGCCAGGAAACACCGCTCCCTCGTCCTCGATATGGCGTTGAGCCAGGCGGCGGGCACCAAGCTGACTCTAGCCAAGGAGAAAGGCATCCCCATCCCGGAAGGCTGGGCGCTCGATAAGGACGGCAATACCACCACCGACCCCGCGAAGGCAGCTTTCCTGACCCCACTGGGGGGAGCTAAAGGGTCGGGGCTATCAATCATGATTGAGTGCCTCACTGGCGTCCTGGTGGATTTCCCTAAGGTGGAGCCGGTCGTCACCTACAAAGAGCCGCCCTACGGGCTGGGGTCGCCGGTGGGCAACCCGGAACGGATGCGCCGCCATATCCAGAACAGCACTGTGGCGGCTCCATTATGATTCCGCGCCTGGTAGATGAGGGCTACCCGCGCGGTTACGCTACCTCTCTGATGGCGGCCTCCGCCGGTCTTTCTCTTCTCATTCCGCCCAGCATCTCCATGATACTCTATGGCTGGATAACCAATACTTCAATTACCGCCTGCTTTCTAGCGGGAGCTGGTCCCGGCGTCTTGCTGGCGATATTCTTCATTATTATCAACCGGTTCGCCGTGGGCCGGTTCCATACGGTGAAGAAACCCCGCCCCTGGGGCAGTCCGAAGCAGGTTGCCAGGGAAGTGGCCGGGAAAGGCTGGCATGCCCTCCCAGCCCTGATGATGCCGGTGGTGATACTGGGTGTGATTTACGGCGGCATTGCCACACCGACGGAAGCGGCAGCCATTGCCGTTGCGTACGCAATACCGGTAGGTTTCTTTGTCTACCGCGGGCTGACTGCCCGAAAACTGGCCAGCGCTCTGATTGAATGCAGCACCAACGTTGGCGCTATCATGGTTATGTTGTTCTTCGCCATGGCATTCAGCCGTATGCTGATTACGGAGAACGTGCCCAAGCTGATAGCGGGCTGGATGCTGAGCGTCACTGACAGCAAGATTGTAATCCTACTTATCGTCAATGCTTTCTTGTTTCTGGTGGGAATGTTTATGGACGATGTCAGCGGGATGATTATCACCGCGCCCCTCCTGCTCCCTGTCGTCAGGGAAATAGGCCTCAGTTCCGTCCAGTTTTCCGCCATTATCACCAGCAACCTAACCATGGGACTGATGACGCCGCCAATGGCGCCCCTCATCTTCCTGGGGCAAATCATCGGCAAGACGACTTTCCCGGACATGTATAAGCCGTCAATGGTGATGGTATTCCTGGGATACCTGCCCGTCGTTCTTATCACCAGCTACTGGGCGCCTCTTTCCGAGTGGCTGCCGGTGGCGCTGCTCGGCCCGAAAGTGCTGATACCGGCCTATTAGGAGGCTGACCATGATTCCAGCTATTGCCAGGTTACCGCGCATCGCACTGGGCGCTTTCCCCACCCCCCTCGACGATGCCCGGGGACTATCGGCGGCGCTGGGTGGACCGAGGATTCTCATCAAGCGCGACGACCTGACGGGACTGGCGCTGGGCGGCAACAAGTGCCGCAAGCTTGAGTTCATGCTGGGCGATGCCCTGCAGAAGGGCATTGATACCATCATCGGGACAGGCGGCGCGCAGTCCAACTTCGCCCTCCAGCTGGCCGCGGCGGCCCGCAAGCTCAAGATGGATGTCTACCTCGTCCTGGTGAAGGACCATTCGGAGATTCAGGGCAATCTCCTGCTCCACGATATCCTCGGTTCCAAGGTCATCCTGGTCGACCCCGGGGAAATCGCCAGCGCTTCCGGCGACCGGATGCTGGCGAAGATGAACGCGCTGGCTGACGACCTGAGGAAACAGGGCAAGAAACCCCTGGTCCTGCCCGTGGGCGGGCACATCCCGCTCGGGACGGCGGGCTGGGTCAACGCCGTTGACGAATTATGGCAACAGCTCAAGTCCCGCAAGATTAACGCTCAATACCTGGTGATAACTACCGGCTCCTTCGGCACTCAAGCCGGTCTGGAGTTGGGCGTGAAATACCTCAAGCTTCCCACCAAAGTGGTTGGCATCAGCGTCTCGCAGAAAAGTCTGCCCGCTGCAAAAGCCGTTGCCGATATGGTGAACCAGACGGCCCGGCTACTCGATATGAAGGTTACCCTGACGCCGGAGGAAGTGACGGTCTACGACGACTACATCGGCGAAGGCTACGGCAAAATGACCGAGGAGTGCCGCCAGGCAATCAAACTCGTCGCCCGGACGGAGGGCATCTTCCTCGACCCCGTCTATACCGGTAAGACGATGGCCGGGCTGATCGACCTCGTCCGTAAGGGCAAGTTCACCTCAAAGGACACTGTCGTTTTCTTCCATACTGGCGGTGTCGCCGCGCTCTTCGCCTACGCTAAGGAATTGACACAACCGGTAAGCTAAGATGAAACTAGAGATTCTTTATCTTTCACTGAAAGACATCCAGGGCCTGAGCGTTCCGATGGGGCAGATTGTGGGCTGGGTGGAAGAAGCTTTACGACTCAAGGGACTGGGCAAGACCGAGATGCCGCCCAAACCGGGAATCCACACCAGGCCCGATGCCTTCATTCACGCCATGCCCGCCTACCTGCCCAACCTCAAAGCGGCCGGGATGAAATGGGTCTCCGGCTATCCTGACAATTTCAAGAAGGGACTGCCCTACATCAGCGGACTGCTGATTCTGAACGACCCCGAGACAGGAATCCCCATTGCGGTGATGGACTGCACCTGGATTACGGCGATGCGCACCGGAGCGGTCACGGCGGTGGCGGCCAAATATCTCGCCCGCCCGGATGCCAGCGTTATCGGCATCATCGGCTGTGGCGTGCAGGGTCGCAGCAACCTTGAAGCCCTCGCCGCCGTGCTGAAGAAGATAACCACCGTGAAGGCCTATGATGCCCGCCCAGAATCCCAGAAAGCCTACGTCGAAGAGATGGGCAAGAAATTCAAGTTCAACGTGGTGGGCGTGGGGTCGCCGAAAGAAGCCGTCACCAGCAGCGACGTTGTGGTGACCGCTGTGCCCATTGCCAAGGACCCCCAGCCGGTTATCGAGGATAGCTGGCTCAAGCCCGGCGCCCTGGCCGCGCCGGTCGACCTGGACACCCTCTGGAAGGCGGAAGTGATGCAGAAAGTCGACAAGTTCTGCGTTGATGATACGCCGCAGATATTGCGCTTCAAGTCGGAGGGCTACCTGAAGTCCCTGCCCGAAATCTACGCCGACCTGGGCGAGATTGTGGCCAAGAAAAAACCGGGCCGCCAGAACGATAAGGAGAAAATAATGTCGATGAATCTTGGGCTGGCTCTGGAGGATGTGGCCGTCGCCATCCATATCTACCAGACGGCGTTGGAAAAAGGTATCGGCAGAAAGCTGCCCCTTTAGGCGCGCAGGCTGCGGACGTTGTGGGTGTGAACGTGCTCGCCGCGTGAGATGTCCCGGGTTGCCTCCCCAATGACTCCCCCGTACTTGAGCACGTTCTCGCCCTTCCTGATATCCTTCAAAGCAAACTTGTGCAGGAATTTGATGTTGTCCTTGACGGAAAGCTCAATCGCCTTACTGCCGATGCTGACGGCTATCTTCTCGCCGGCGCTGATATGGCGGGTGGCGGTCGCCACGCTGTCCTGTTCGCTGATGACCACGGCTGATGCTGTCTTATCCATCGTAATCTCCTCCAGGTTACATTAGCTAAGAACTGTCATTGTTGTGAAAACAGAGGACCTGCGCGCCTCTATCGTTTAATTTCACGCGGATGCCCATCCACCTGGCCCCCTTCCCAAATCAGGAAGGGAGAGTTAAGTAAAAGAGAGGGGGCGGCGCCCCCTCTCTAAATTTCTCTCCCCCGCTTCTTGTAGGAGCGGGGGATAAAGAGGGTGAGGTCCTTATGTGTTGGTCAACTCCTTCTTTCATACATTGTGGTGCCGTTTCCATCGGGACTCGCAATGACGCGTTCTGCACTCGAACAAGAGAACCGTCCCCTAGAGGACGACCGTCCGGCGCCAGACCTGGCACAGGTTTTCGCCCTGCTCCTCGGCTTTGGTTTCTTTGCCCTTAGCCACTTCGAGAATGAGCTGGTAAAGCCGCTCCCCGACCTGGGCAATAGTCTCTTTACCCTCCAGGATGGTGCCGGCATTAATATCGGTGTTGTCCATCATCCGCTCATAAGCGGGAGTATTGGAAATGACCTTGATGACCGGCGCGGCGGCAATACCGAACGGGGTACCCAGTCCGGTGGTAAAGACAATCATCTGGGCGCCCGCCGCCACCATGCCGGTAATTGACGGCGCGTCATAGCTGGGGTCGTCCATCAGCATCGGACCTTTTTTGGTGGGAATCTGGGCATAGTCCACCACATCGACGATGGGGCGTGAGCCGATTTTGCGGATGCACCCCAGCGACTTCTCTTCCAGCGTGGTCAGGCCCGCCTCGCGATTGCCCTGGTTCGGTTCGCCGGTACTCAGGTCGGCGCCGTACATTTTGACGTGAGCTTCGAAATCCTTCACGACGGTCAAAATGCGGTTTGCCACTTCCTTCGTGACGGCTTTCTCCGCCATCACCTTATCCGCCCCGATGCACTCCACAATTTCCCCGATGATGGCCGACCCGCCGTTAGCGACGAGCATGTCCACCGCCGCCCCGAGCGCGGTATTGGCGGTGAGTCCGGAGGCGGGGTCGGAGCCGCCGCACTTCAGCCCGATGAGAATATCGGAAGCCGAGACTGGCTCTCGCTTAATCGTTGAAGCATCTGCCACCATCTGTTGAGCAATCTTGATGCCTTGCGCGACGGTCTTAATGGTGCCGCCGGACTTCTGAATAGTCAGGTACTTCACCGGCTTGCCGAACTTCTCGATTTGAGCCGCCGCCTGCTCGGCATAGAGCGCTTCGCAGCCCAGCCCCACCACCAGCGTGGCGGCGATATTCGGGTTGCCCGCCAGGTTAACTATGGTAGTGGAGAAGAGCTTGATATCCTCGGCCAGCATCCCGCAGCCGCTATCGATGGGCAGGGTGATGGTGCCGGGCACAGCGTTAGATATCTTCTGGGTCACGCCGTAACTGCACGATACCGTGGGCAGAATGAGGACATGGTTGCGAAACCCCACCCTGCCGTCGGGTCGCCGGTAGCCTGTGAGCTTCATTATGCCACCTCGATTCGTTATTTGGCTTTCTTCAGCGCGGAACTGATTCTATCGATAGCTTTCTGAAGATTCTGCTGGGAGTTGGCGTAGGAGAGGCGCAGGTAGCCTTCGCCATATTTGCCGAAGTCACTGCCCGCCAGCATGGCGACGTTGGCTTCTTTGAGGAGGTACTCGGCCAGCGCCTTCGACTTCATTCCGGTCTTCTTGATGTTGGGGAAGGCGTAGAAAGCGCCCTTGGGCTTCCGGCAGGAGACGCCCAGGATTTCATTCAGCCCATCAACGATAAGGTCGCGGCGCTTCTTGAACTCGTCTATCATCCCAGGGATGAAGTCCTGGGGTCCGCTCAACGCCTCGATGCCGGCGCGCTGGATAAAAGGCACGGTGCAGGACACGCTGTTCACAATCATACGGACAATCGGCTCGACGAGGCCTTTGGGCATGACGGCATAGCCCAGCCGCCAGCCGGTCATGGCGTAGGTCTTGGAGAAGCCGCTCAGCATAATCGTCCGCTCCAGCATCCCGGGCAGGCTGGTGATGCTCAAAGCCTGACCTTCGTAAATGAAACGCTCGTAAATCTCGTCCGAGAGGACGACAATACCGCGCTCACGGGCGACGTCGGCGATGGCTTGAATGTCTTCTTTCGTCAGAACACTGCCGGTGGGATTGTGGGGCGAGTTGACGATGATGAGCCTGGTGCGGGACGTGACCTTCGACTTGAACTCATCGATGTCGAAGCAGAAGTCCAGCTCCTCCCGCATCGGAAGGGGCACCGGTTTGGCGCCGGTGAAGTTAATCATCGACTCGAAGATGGGGAAGCCGGGGTCGGGGTAGATGGCTTCATCGCCTTCTTCGAGGAGCGCCAGGATGGCGTAAAACATGATGGGTTTGGCGCCCGTGGTCACGACGATGCGGTCGGGGTCGACCCAAATGCCGCGGGTCTTTTCGATTTCTCTGGCGATGGCGGTGCGCAATTGGACGATTCCCTGGGAGTTGCAGTAGTGCGTGTACCCGTCCTTGACCGCTCTGGCCGCCGTCTCGGCGATGTTGGCCGGCGTGGCATAGTCCGGCTCGCCAATTTCCAGGTGAATAACATCGATGCCTCTGGCTTCAAGAGCTTGCGCCTGCGCCAGTACCCGGAAAGCGCTCTCGGTGCCGAGCCTTGCCATCTTCTTGGATAGTCTCATATCGTCAACATACTCATCGGCAGGTTAAAAACTAGCTAATTTTACACGTACCTATTACTGGAATGCAAACGGAAGGGAGAGGACGCTTGGCAGCCTGTCGGGAGCGGAAGGATGCATTCGCTTTGCTCAGCACCGGTTACCATTCGTTTTTCGGCATTTTGAGGCTGACTAGACGATTTTTTTCAAGGGAAACGAATCGAGGCTAAATGGGGGTTGATTAGCTTTGAGTTGTTTTTAGAGTTATGTAAAGGCAAGAAATATGTTATGTAAGAGTTGTGCCTGGTTAAGGGCTTAACTATGACGTAACATCGTAGTTCCCCTGAGCCATCAGTTATCAGCAATCCTTCCAGTGCGGCAGGACATGAGGCTTAAGGCCGATGGCGAAGCAGTCTCTATAGATTGTTTCATATTCATTGAGATTGCTTCGTCGCTTTGCTCCTCGCAATGACAATGGTAGTTGAGATTGCCACGTCCCGATTCCATCGGGACTCGCAATGACACTTGTTAGCGATGTCCTGAGATACAAGGGAGGGGGCGAAGCCCCCGTTTTCCGTTGCTCCGCCTTAGAAGCGGGGCGTCTAAGAGGGGTGCTAACCCCTCTTCGAAATTCCTTCCTCCTCGCCTTTCAGGAGAGGGGGATTAAGGGGGTGAGGTCGTTGACACCGAATGCGACGGTTTGACAGCCATACAGTAATGGGCTAAATTAGACTGTCATTCGTTAAGGAGGAAACCGATGAAGGATATGTTCAGTCTGCAGGGCAAGGTCGCCATCGTTACCGGCGGGAACGGGGGGTTGGGGAAGGGCATGGCCCGCGGCCTGGCGGCAATGGGCGCCAGCATCGTCATCGCCGCGCGCAACCAGACCAAGACGGCGCAGGCGGTCAAAGAGCTCAAGCAGGAGTTTGGCGTCAGGGCTACCGGCATCACTCTGGACGTGCTCAACCTGGAGAGCGTGCGCCAGATGGCGACGAAGACGCTGGAGGCCTTCGGGCGAATCGATATCCTGGTGAACAACGCCGGTATGAATATCCGCAAACTGCCCCAGGACTACAAGCTCGAAGAGTGGCAGCTCATCCTGCGCACCAACCTGGACAGCGCCCTCCTCTGCTCGCAGGCGGTCTACCCGGCAATGAAGGCGGGGGGCGGCGGCAAGATTATCAATATTGGCTCGATGACCTCTATCTTCGGCGGGGCGAAGATTGCCGCTTACAGCGCCAGCAAGGGTGGTGTTGTCCAGTTGACGAAATGTCTTGCTGTGGCCTGGGCAAAAGACAACATCCAGGTCAACGCCATTCTGCCCGGTTGGTTTGACACCGAGCTTACCCGCCAAGCACGGCAAGAACTGCCCGGTCTTGAGGAGAGCGTCCTCGCCCGCACGCCGGCGGGGCACTGGGGCAAGCCCGATGAGCTGGCGGGCACGGCCGTTTTCTTAGCCAGTCGCGCGTCCGACTACCTGACCGGCACGGCGATACCGGTGGACGGCGGCTATTCAATAACAATAATGTAGCTGTTTATCTTTGCGCCAAACTGAGGTAAAATATCACACAATACACCTTTCGGAGTAGAAGATGGCAAAACCCAAAGTCCTCATCAGTCGCCTGATAGACCGAGAAGTTATCGATTTTCTAGCTCCCCACGCTGAAGTCACCGCCTGGAAAGAGCCGCGGGGGATGACCCGCGAGGAGCTTTACCGCAGTATCGCCGATAAAGACGGGCTGATGCTCTGGCTCGATAAGGTCGATAATGACTTCCTCGACCACGCGCCGAAGCTGAGGGTCATCGCCCACCGCGCCGCCGGCTTTGACACCATCAATGCCGAGGCCTGTGCCCGGCGGGGCATACCGGTGAGCAACACCACCCGCGGCGTGGACGAGACCACCGCCGACTACGCCATGACCCTGATGCTCGGCGCCGCGCGGAGACTGGTGGACGCCATCAACACCACGCGGCAGGGCGGCTGGGAAGCCTGGGACGTGATGCGCGTGCCCTTCTACGGCATCGATGTCCACCACAAGACACTGGGCATTATCGGGATGGGGAAGATTGGCTCCAATGTCGCCCGCAGAGCGAAGGGCTTCTCGATGAGAATTCTCTACTACGATATCGTCCGCAGTCCCTTTGAAAAGGAAATCGGCGCCGAGTATGTCAGCGACCTAAACACCCTCCTCCGCCAGGCTGATTTCATCAGCATCCACGTACTGCTGAATAAAGCCACCTTCCACCTCATTGGCGAAAAAGAGCTGGCGATGATGAAACCAACGGCGATTCTGGTCAACACGGCAAGAGGCCCCGTCATCGACCAGAAGGCGCTCTACCAGGCGCTGAAGCAGAAAAAGATACAGGCCGCCGCCATCGATGTGACGGAGGTGGAGCCCATCGCCAAGGACGACCCCCTGCTGACCCTGGACAATATCCTGGTTTCCCCGCACATCGCCGGCTACAGCCGCCCGACGCGACTGGCGATGGACATGCTGTCATCGGAGAACCTGCTGGCCGGACTGCGCGGCGAGCCGATGCCCACCTGCGTCAACTGCCACCTGATACCAAAGAAGAAGTAAGCTACTTTCGAAGGAGGAGACCGTGTTCTACGAAGTCAGTGTTCCCGAACCCCAGGGCAAGAAAATTGCCGCCCTGGTGGTGCTGAACCCATCTGAATCGAGGCGACTTTTAGCCAAAGCCATCGTCGCCCTGCCCGAAGTCCAGAACGCCTGGAAAAACGGGACCATCATCATCGCCCGCGGCATCACCAACGCCTACATCACCGAGGAACTCCTCGGCGTCAAGGTGGAACCCAAGGCGGGGCAGACGGTGGGGATGGTCGTCGCCGGCTGCACCAACGCCAATTGCGGGCCTCCTCCCTGCACCACCCACGTCATCCGGGAGGGCAAAGTCGTGGAGAACGCCGATTCCACCGTCGAAATCAAAACCTTCGGCCCGGAAGATGTCTTCATCAAAGGCGCCAACGCCGTCGATAGGGACGGCAACGCCGGCATCTTCGTCTCGTCAGTCAAGGGCGGGACGTGGGGCATGTTCACGCCCATCGTTACCTCGCGGAACTCACAGGTCATCATACCTGTGGGACTGGAGAAGATGATACCTTCCGTCTGGGAGGCGTTCAATCACAGCGGCATCTACCACTTCAAGTACAGTATGGGACTGCCGCCCAAGCTCACCCCGGCCATCAGCGGCCAGGTCGTCACCGAAATCCAGGCGCTGGCGGTGCTCTGCGGCGTCAAAGCCTACCACCTCGGCTCGGGCGGTGTGGGTGGCTCGGAGGGTGCGGTTATCCTCTCCATCGAAGGTGATGAGCCGCATGTCGTCAAAGCTTTCGAGCTGATTAAGTCGATAAAGGGCGAGCCGCCGGTGACGCTGCCGACGACCTTCGCCGTCAGCTGCCCCGCCGACTACAACTATGATGCCATCGCCCAGCTGGCGACATTGAAAGGGGTGTAGTGCTTGGTTGCCCTCCGCGCAACAGCCGGGATTCTCCGCTTCGCTCAGACTGACACTTCGGTGTTTGTCACCCTGAGAGTTTGTGAAGTCTACAGGGAATAATCACAAATTGCTGTGAGAACAACCGGAAACGGAATAAACACTCTTGACCTGCGCCACCTGTATATCCTCAGGAAGTCTGGACGGGATATCGTGATAGGCTCCGATAAAGAGGATACCGGTCTCTCCTTCGCTCAAAGTATCGCGGATTCTCTTCGCAATGTAGTCATCGCGTTGCCTCAGCAGTCTGCCTTGAGCCACTTTGTACCTGAGAGACCAAACCTCTTTCTCCTTCGGCGATTTGGAGTGAGCTATTTTCGCTATATAGACATACTCTTGCTTTACCAAACCAAGGTCTTCGGTCTTTACCAACACTGCCCCACGCTGCAGAAGCTTTCCTATAATCTCAAAGTTCTTGCTCCCCTGGCTGATACCCTCTCTAATAATCCTGAGCCCGTCTGCGCCATCGGCCACCATTCCATCCTGATAGATTTTGAAACCTTTCACATCTAGGACATCAAAGAATTGACCAATAGAGTCCCAGAAACTGGACACAGCCCCTTTGTGCTTTTGCCACACTTCCTGTCCGAACTCAGCTTTTGCCGTTTCATCCAGAGTTGAAGCCAGGGAGCCCATGTCGGCATTCATGTGAAGGACGGGAACAAGATACAGCTTCCTCATCGTTTACCACCTGCTGTCTCTCTAAGGCGTAGCCTTCAGTTTATCACCTTTCTGTGCTGCCTGCCTCTGCTTACCTGGGATATTGCCGAGCTTTTCTACTGCCGCCCCGCAACCGGGACAGAATTTATGAAATTTCCAGAAGCGCCAGCTTGCTCCGCATCGGGAGCACGTTACCGTCCAGGGTCCACCACAATTGGGACAGTAAGCAGCCACACTACTGATGGTAGCTCCACACCCAGGGCACTTGTTCCATGCTGTCATATGCACCTCCGTTTCAGTCTTCCTGCGTTTCGCCACGCTTACGCAACTTCTTTCTCTCAAAACCGAGAAGGGTGCCTTCGCTATCCACACGAACCTCATAAAGCCCTAACACGTCCATAGTATCCGGGATAGCCTTTCTCTCCACTGCCTCCAGTGAGACCACCCATCCTTCCTCTCTCTTAGCCAGGCCGATAACCGCGTTCACGGGCAACTTGCTGACGCTGGCCAACTCCTCTTGCGCCTTCTTGATTAGCTCATTAGCATTCATATTTCTATCCTCCTTATTCCAAATCAAAATCATCCCCAGCCACTACAGGACAGTGGTTACAGTGCGGTCGGATTTGTGGCACAAGGCGGCGACTTCACCTTCTGGAGCCATGGCCATCTTCTTCTGCCGGTACTCTTCTGTAGCTATCGCTCGCTGTGCTTCGTCCCAGTCCTGCCAGATGCCGTACTTCAACATGGTCTCCATGCCGGCGAGAGCAGCCCTTAGCTTTACGCCCAGCAGAGGAATGCCAGCCACGTGGATGATAAGGTCGGCGTCGAGCACCAGGCCCTTGTCCAGCACCCTGTCCAGAAGGTCTACCAGCGTTGCATGCGTATCTCGAGTTGGATTCATTTTGCTTCCTCTGTAATCGGTGCAACAGGCTTTACCACAAAACTGTAAGGCGGCCAGGGGCCGGAGAAGTGAACCGAGAAGCCCTCCGTGTTGTTGATTTTCTCCAGACCTTCTCCCAGATTGCTCACCTTCTCCCTCGCTACCAGACACGAGAGATTAACTAGCATTACTCTATCCCTATCTGCCTTCTTGGTCTTCTCTACCACGATGTCATCACAATGACCCTTAATTCTCCTGTGGAAGTCCCTGAACCAGTCACCGGCAAGCCTTTCTATCTCAGCCTTCACCGCTCTTTCCATTTTCTGTTTATAGAGGTAAGCCATCCCCGGCGATTTGGAGGCCATCCCTTCCCTGAGTTTGCGAATCTCCTGGTTTTCATCTGAGATTTGCTTTACCACTAAAGCTGGGGCATAGAAGACTTGCACTCCATACTCGTCCCTACCATTTATCCTCTCCATTACGGCTTGAAACCGATCATGGTCTCCCTTCAACCAGTCCTCCACTACTCGGTCGGGGGAAACAGCGTCGTCCCTGGAGTGTAGAATAGTGTCGAAACTCATAGGGATTACGGTGCCAAGTGCTTTCTCTGCCTCGTCCAGAACGCCCTGATGCGTCTTCACCCACTTTTTCACGGTCTCCTCATCGCCGGATTGATACGGCTCGGCAGGACAGCTGTGAACGACGGCACAAAAGCCTCCGCAGGGGATGGTGTATACCTCGTTGCCTTCAATCCCTATGGGCCCCAGACTAACTGCCTTTACGCCGGCAGCGACCCCATATATGTATCTTGCCCTATTTTCCATTTCTCATCTGCTCACCTGGCACACAAAATCTGCAAGTTTCTGGTAACTCTCGATGACGTCACATCGAGGATTGTAACTGAAAATTGACTCACCCTCATGCCAGGCTTTGGCCAGGCTAGCCCTTTTCCGTATCTCAACTTCGGCCATCACGTTCCACCAGGCTTCTGATGCCCGCCGCTTCTCCCGTAATTCTGCCAGGACTCTCTCTGACACCGAGTTAGAAGTCACCATGTTGGGCACAATAGCCATAATCTCAATATCCGCATCCATGATATCCTTCAACTCCCGCATCTCGGCTTCCAGTGCCTCTATACCCCGGATTGATGTATCCTCGGCTTGAATTGGCACCAGCACCCTCCCGGCGGCAAGAGGGAAATCGCTGCGTGTGTAAAAGGTTTCAAGACCGCATCCTGCCGTCAGGTGCCCTTGCGGGTCAAAATCAACAAGAAGCACCCCATCCTGGTTTTTGGTACTCTTAGCATCTGGATAAATATTCATCCTATCCTTTGTCTATCTTTCAAATGTCCCTCGGAAGTCACCTCGTTTGACACATGCTGGGGGAGAGAACTTATCAGCACCGCTCCACTTCGCCCGTTCTTGGCCGGTAGTAGCTGAACATCCTCGGTTGCGGACTCTACCGAAGATAGAGCCCTTATGGTAGATTCTGCCAGCTTCTGCCGACTAGGTGCTTCCAAAACCACAACCACGTGAGGCAGTTCTTCTATTTCATCCGCCAGCAGCACACCGGGCTGCCTGCGCAGAGTCTGCGCTACCCAGCCGGCTTTACCAGCGGTGACATCCAAAATGACGTAGACCCGCGGACTCATGTGCCAACTCTCGTATCTCATTTAGCTACCGCCAGCGTATATCCCAGCCCTTGCTTGCTTGCCATTTCCCCGCTCTTCGGTTTCCTCCTGCCACTTTTCTGGGTTAATTAGTTTGTCTATAACATCATCTACAATTTCGTCCAGACCGTCCCTCACTGCCCGAACTGACTCGGTTATGCCCTGCTCTTCCTTGATTTCTTCAAGGGCGATATCGAGTTCCATCAGGGCTTTCCCCAACCTCTCACACTCCTCCTCACTCAAGCTCCCGCTCTCCATCCTCTTTAGCGCCTGGATTTTGAGAGCATCCCTGATGACCTCAACCAGAGCCAGAACCAGTCCTAATACGCCGTGCTTGAGGTTACCTTCATTGATATCAATAGCCACAGCCCAAAACCAACCTTGTTATCTCTAAGTCACCCGCAGTTCCGGGATTGTCCAGGATTTCTTCGCCTTGGCGCTTACCCAGCCGCACCAGGGGCATGCTTCGTTCAATAGTACCTCGACAGGGACTTTCTTACCGCACTCAGGGCACGCCTCCTTGTTACCTGCTTGAGCTTCTTTCCAGGCTGCCTTTTCATAGTTGGTTCCGCTGGGGAACTCCAGCCCGTATCTGGCGGCGGTCTCAAAGGAAGCCAGGGCGGCTCTTATCTTGATTCCTAAAAGCTCGACACCAGCCACCGATACGCAGATATCGGCATTAATGACCAGCC
>Ga0315296_10000496_pt1 | contig 35972 bp, 45 predicted proteins | sample YL17G14_18_MG_FD_203921 | JGI IMG/M metagenome (GOLD analysis project Ga0315296, IMG submission 203921) | Sediment microbial communities from Yellowstone Lake, YNP, Wyoming, USA - YL17G14_18 | ecosystem: Environmental > Aquatic > Freshwater > Lake > Sediment | place: USA: Wyoming | collected... | reverse complement strand
GCAAAGTAACTTGTTACACTCTGCATTTGTTTCAACATTGCTGAAAAGTCTTCCAAAGCGCGCGCAGGTCACATACAGCTTGGCAAACTCGTCGGTTCGATTAGGCGAGTTCCGTGTGGGATACTAGATCTTTCAGGGCTTTCACGTGTTTTTCGTGTTCGTATACCCAAGTTTTCTTCTTGAAGAATTCGTATGGGACAGTCTCCCTTGACCATTTTCCCTCCCGGAGATCTTGAAGCACGTACTCGTAGTCTAGAAGGAAGTTTTGTCGGGCAAGGTTTGATAGGGCGTCGATGAAGTTCCTGAGCTCCAGTCGGGGAAGGTACACTTGGCAAACTAATGAACTGTCTCCGAGTATTTTGCCGAGGATGATAACGAAGGGTTTGTCCAGGAGAGTTCGCGCGAATTTGCTCATTTTCTCTGAGTCGTCGAATCTGAAGACGAAGAAGGCCATGTCGGAAGTCGTCCTGTCAAACGGCAGCATAGCCATTTGGTACGTCTCCACTAGCCCGTTTTTCATAACGTGTTTCTCGTAGTGGTAGCGTATGTTCTGAAGTGAAGTTCCAAGCTTTCTGGCGATTGAGGCCAGGCTTACTGTTGCGTCCTTCTCAAGCTCTTTCACGATGTACAGGTCTTTTTCATCGGCTTTTACAGGAAAGCTTGGAGGGTCTTTCAGCGTGTAGGGTAATTCGTTGTCGGCAACGTGAACCTCTTTAACCCATTCGTCCCAGTGGAAAACCCAGGTCCCGGCGCTGTCGTCAAACCAGTTACTCGTGCGGTTGACGGTGTGAAAGCACGTTGACCAGCGTAAATCTATTTTCTGTGTGACTCCAGATTTTTCCACTTCTTTCAGAAAGTGTTCAAACTCGTTCGTGTGGTCTATTGGAATGATGTAGATTGCTAGACATCCTTCGAAAAGTCCGTAGACTCTGCTCAGGTAAATGTAAAACTTGTTTATCTTCAGGCAGTTGAAGAGTAGCTCCTCATATCCGGGCGTGGCCCTAGCGAGAACGACTGCTTTCTTCATTCCCAAGTTCGTGTGGTAGATTGTCGTCACTAGTCTGAGGAAAAATGATGAGGACATGCGCTCTATTCTTGAGAGAATTGTCCCTCTCGGTATCTTGAGTTCCTTTGCCAGTCTTGCCATGTTTCGAGGGCCGTATTCTGCGAGTCCTTCGAGGATTCTCACGTCCAGACTGTCTAGGTTCTTGGACATTCCTCTCCCGCCTTATTGCGCTCGTCCTGTTTCGAATATTAGTCTTATGGTCCGCACGGTGTATCTATGGGTTCTGCGTTTGCCTTTGTAACGGCAATTGACATGGCGACTATTCCGATTTGAGTGAGGAGCAAGATTGCCTTCCAGTGTCGAATGGCGAATGTTCTCCAGTTCAAGCATACCACCTCCTTTCACTTTTGTCGCTAAAAAGCCTTTCTTTTCGTCGAAAATAAAGGTTATATACGTTTTGCTCTATAACTAAGTTCTATGTCCTTGGACCGCAGCGTCGAACAGAAGATCTTGTTTTGCATCGATGAGGCTTTAGAAACTCTTGGAAAAGATGGAAAACAAACCCTGAAAAACTACTTTCAGAGACACGTTCATCTTGAAGGAACCAGGATCGTTGAAGAACCTGAACTATTCAGTAAGAGACTGGGCTTGGTTCTTGGAGAACGAAGTGCGAAAGTGCTTGAGGCTTGGATCGTAAGGAAGCTGGTGTCAAGTTTTGAACTGAAGGGCAAACCCGACTTGACTCTCGCGCAAGCAATCAAGATAATCAAAGCTACCAAAGACAATCCTGTGGGAAGATAATGCTGGTCCCGCGTGGCCGATACGTCAGCGCTCACGAATGTGATAAGGTTTTGAATGAACGTGATGTCAAAGAGGCTCGAGAAGATCGTTGATGTTTCAACCAATTTGCGTGAGGTTTTCATTTTGACGCTGTGAATGATTTGCGAGAAGGTGAAGAATGTTGAAAATCGCGCTAGTAGGTGCCGAGCTCGAAGAAAACCCGGGTCTGCGTTACATGACTTCTGCGCTTGAACGTGAAAAACACAGAGTTGAAATCGTCCCGTTCAACACAGAACAGGACATCTCCCAAACTGTGAAACAAGTAATTGCCTTCTCACCTCAAGTTACCGGCCTCTCCATGGTGTTCACGAGTCGCGCCAGAGAGTTCTGTCGTCTGGCCCAGGCACTCAGGGACGGAGACTATGGCGGTCACATCGTGGCGGGCGGACCCTTTGCTTCTTTCAACTGTGAACGCCTGCTTCAAGATTTCCCTGCATTTGACTCAATTGCCCTAGGCGAGGGTGAAGAACATATGTACTCTCGTCAATCATCTTGACGACCTGTCTCAGGTTCCAGGGCTTTGCTACAGAAAATCCGACGGCTCAATTGCGACAAACCCATCACTCGGCATGAAGGAACCGGTTAGAAATCAGTCTCTAGCGCTTTGTCACAGGCGATTTTCCATTTTTGTTTGGGCCCTCTCTTCTGACAGACATTAGATATCTGTCCAGTTCTCGCCTAGACACAACCCAATTCCGTCCTTGTTTGTATGCTCCCAACAGTCCTTTTCTGGCGAGTAGACTGAGATATTCCTGAGAGTAGGGTGTGATTTTGCTGGCCTCAGCAAGAGCGAGTATTTCAGGTTCCTCCAAGGCGTCAAGATACATGTCCAGAGCTTTTTCTGCGCATCTGGCTATGAAATTCACGAAACTCGACGTGTTTCCTGAATCTGCTTCCGCGAGCGTCTTCAGATACTTTGATCGGTCAAGCTTCGGAACGGTCGCAATGAAAGGATACCCACCTTTCATAAGCAGTGCGTTCATCAACAGTCTGGCTGTTCTTCCATTGCCTTCTGAAAATGGATGTATTTGAACGAAATGATGATGGAAGACTGCTGCAAGTTCTATTGGCGTGAGTTCGTCGGGATTCTCTCTCAGCCACTTCAAAAGTTCATCGATTCTGGGTTTGACCTGTGAACTTGGTGGCGGCATAAAAGTTGCCCCGGTTATCTTCACTCCCGTGGTTCGATAGTGTCCTGCGTCTTCTGTGATGTTTGACATGATCAACTTGTGAAGTTGGAGTATGACCTCTTCAGTAAGCTCGCTTTTTGCGTTGACGAGTCTTTCGACGAACTTTATGGCTTCAGGATGATTTTTTGCCTCTAAGGTTTCTGTTATGCTCTTCCCGCCGACCGTCATGCCTTCTTCGATAATCAGTTGTGTTTCTCGCAAGGTCAGCGTGTTTCCTTCGATTGCGTTGGAGTTGTATGTGTACTCGATTATCATTTGTTTTTTGAGTCTTGCAACAAACGATGAAGGAAGAGGTCGTAATGTGTCTAGTTTCCTCTTTTTTTCAAGCACTCTTTGATGAATTTTCTTGTTGAGCAACACCAATCGTGACCCATACGCAATGATGTATTAACCGATATAATAGTTTATCGGATATGCGACTGGTAACGCCTATCCGATATTCATCCGATCGGCTGATCATCAATTGTGACGGCGTGGCTAGAAGAAGATGTGGCAAATTCCTTCAAAGCACATAGGCCTCCAATAAGTGCGAAACAGTCTGCCGATTCTTTTCTTTGGCGCAAATTCAGCCAAAATGCCCCTACCCCCAAGGGCCTCTGCGTGTTACTTGGCTAGTCCTCGGTTATGTAGGGCCCGCTTGTTTGGGTAAGTCTAATATTGTGGTTGGGGAAAATGCGAATGGTGGACCGATCTTGACTGGAAAAGGTAGACTGACTTTCATCGGCACGGTGAGAAGAGTCGATGGGTTCGTGACAAACATAGAGGTGTTTCCCGAGGTTTGTGAAGGTTTGAGGAACATAACCGAGTATTCGCATCTGATCGTCTTGTATTGGGCGCATCGCCGGGACAACGCAGAAGAACGTCACACTTTGCTTGTATGTCCGAAAAGGCATGGACGGAAAGTGGAGACGGGTGTTTTTTCTTGTCGGAGTCCTTCGCGTCCGAATCCGATTTGCTTTTGTGTGGTGGAATTGTTGAAAGCTGAAGGATGTGATCTCACGGTTAAGGGACTCGACGCGGAGTTGGGTTCACCTATCGTTGACATTAAGCCTTATGTTCCGCATTCTGACTCGGTTCCAGACGCAAGAGTTGCTGATTGGGTTATGAAAGGCCCGCTGACATAAGCGCGCCTCAGGTTTTGATGATGGAATTTGTGGTTGGATGGTCCGGCTGATTGTGTGTACAATGCGCTTGGTGTTGGGTACGGAATGACCTCTGACGCTACTCACGGGCAGCGAACTAGGATAAAGCAATGGCCAAAGAATTAGAAATAGCCGATGGGCCGTGAAGTGATCTCTGGGGCTGTGCATGTTGAGAGACCTTTGGATGGTGCGAAATCAACGCAGGAATGCGTTTTCATTGTTTTCTTTATAGCGTTTTTTTGAGCCAATAGCACCTACCCCCTTTTTTAGGTAGGAGGTACAGCGTCGTCGACTTAACATGCTTATTTGCATGTTCGGTTTTTTGGTTGAAAAGCGTTCAAAAACACCCGTTGTGTGTGGGAGTTTTTGGGAAGCTTTTAGTAATGGTTTTTCAACTATTGTTGTGGAGTTGGTTCCAGTTGAAGTTCGCCGTTGTTGTTGAGAAAGATGAGGATGGATGTTATGTGGCGTCTGTTCCTGAGTTGCCTGGTTGTCACACTCAGGCTAGGACGCTTGATGAGTTGACGAAGAGGATTGTTGAGGCGATTGAAGCGTATCTGGAGGCCGAAGGAACTGTGCCGCGGGAGGGTGTTGAACTCGTTGGTATACAGTTTGTAGAGGTCACTGTAAAGTGAGTTTGAAACCTTTATCGCCGAGAAAGGTCATGAAAGCTCTTGGTGTTTTAGGTTTTGAAAGAGTGAGACAACGTGGCAGTCATGTTGTTTTGAAGCATCCAGACGGAAGGATAACTGTGGTTCCGGTCCATGGTGGAGAGAACATCGGCGTTGGATTGCTTTTGAAGATAATCAAGGATGCGAGAGTGTCCAAGGAAGAATTCTTGAAGTTGCTGGAATAAGTATACCTGCGTCTGCGCGTGCGTCAATAACGTCCTTCACTTTTGCTCTGAGATGTTGTGAGTACCAGCGAGTTTTTTGCGGGATTTCAGTTCAAAATGGCCCTACCCCCTCGGGCCTCTGCGTGTTATTTGGTTAGTCCTCGGTTGTGTAGGCGTTCGTGTTCCCACTTGGCGAAGTTTTCTGGTGGGTTGATGATTTCGCTTTGGGGTTTGCGTTTGAGTTGTGCAGCGTTGTTTGGGCAGCCGGTTACGCAGAGTCCGCAGCCTATGCATTTTTGTTTGTTTACGACCGCTACGTCGTTTTGTTGGGTTATTGCGTGTACTTGGCATCTGGTTGTGCAGGTTCCGCAGTTGAGGCATTGGGTTGGGTCGATTGTGGCCGTGTAGTTGGCGTGGGCTACGCTGTTTTCTATGCCCCAGTCGTTGATGCCTCGGAGTATGCCGCAGCAGCAGCCGCAGCAGTTGCAGACGTAGCCTACACCCTTCATCACGTTACTGACAGTGTGGACTAAGCCTATTTCTTCGGCTTTGTCGAGGAAGGCTAAAGCTTCTTCTTTGGAAATAGTGTAACGGTGTGGAGGACGCTCGTACTCTGAGAAGAAGAGGCAGGTTCTTAATGGGAATTCGCATTTGTGGCCAACGTGCTTCTGCTGCACTCGGCAAACACAATCACGTAAGCCAAAGGATTTGGAATTTAGCAGGATTGCTTTGACATCGTCGTACGGAAGTATCAACTCGGATTTCACGGCTTTCTGAGCAGGAATAACGCGGTGTAGAGCTGGTTGAGGCTTCATAATGCCTATTGCACCGCCATTTGCTAGGTATTCTTCGACGAGGTGAGCTAATTCGTGATCCATAGTTTCCAGTTGTGCCTCGTAAATTCCAACAACGAAAGGTGCGAGTCTGAAAGATGGCTTTCCTTTCTCATCCTCATACCATACCAACCCACGCTTAGCCATCTTGGCCAGTTTTTCTTGCGCTTCTTGAACAGAAAGCCCGAGCTTCTTAGCGATCGCGCCGACTGATTCCAACGACCCACTTAGTTGTCCAGCAATTCTTGCCTCTTCAGGAGAGAATATCTTTTTCAAAACTCGAATCTCAACTTTTGAGGACGTTCTGGGAAAACCATTTGGAAGCAGATCCAATGCATAGGCTACCTGCTCATAAACATCGCCAGCCAATATCCGTCCCCCCTCTTTGCAGAAGAAAACAATATTATTCGCTTATTAAACAGTGCAGGTTAAGCTTTCCCATAGATTGCGCTCATGATAATGATACAAGCAAGACCCAGCAGTCCCAGAACAAAACTTCAGAGATGCATCTAGTCTCAAACGAGAACGCGATCTTTTGCCTATATTTGTCTTCTCCCGAGATTTTCGTGAATATTCGTGAAAACCAGATTCACACTTCGTGCGCGAACTTGAAAAAGCGATAAAACAATGCTGTCAAACGTAACATTCAAATGCCAAAAAATAGAGTGCAGGACGAATTCTTTGAGCACGCGCTTACTGCAAAGACAGTTAGAGAAAACAAACAAGCACGTGCGCAGCACTATTCAGGCAAACGATCGACCTTTTTCCTCTCCCTGGCTGGACAATGCAATTTCCGTTCTTTGCAGTATCCACAAGAATTTTCCACGACAAATCCCGATAGAATCTGTAATCTGGCGTGTAGTCATCCTCTCTAGAGATGATTAACACTTGTGTCGATACGTTATCAAAAGCAGATCCATAATACCCTCCGTGATGTGGAGCTTCAATCAGAAAATAGGCTTGATCTCCGAAATTCAGATATTCGTTCAGTATTGTATCGTCTATGTCTCCCGTGAAAAGAAAATCGGTGGACACATCTTTCACAACGAGAGATGCCCTGTTCGCAATGTTTCTGAAGATTTTCTCCATGGACATTAGACCGTTTCTTACTTCCTCGTCAATTCCCTCGTTCCTTGGCATCTCCCTGGGCGTGCTCTCTCTTGGAAGATCGTCCAACTCTCTGGATTCTTCAGAAAAACGTTTGCTTAGGTAATCATACCACTTCTCAAATTCTTGGCACTGTTTCTCGCTTGACTTATGGATTGCGTGAGTAGGTCATTTAAAACCAAGGTTCGCGCATGTGGCTCGATCAGATGGGATTGTTTTTTATACAATTCTAGCATATAGAAGGAAAAGGGGATTTCAATCCCCCGAACTGATAGCTGAAGGTTAGAACCATGGGAAAAAACAGAATGCAGGCCCTGCTGATTACACCATATTCAAGTGGGCACAAGTCGCGAATCGCCCTTGCTCAGACCTTGAGAAATCTGGGTGTCATACCGATACTCATAACGAAAGAGACATCTGAAGAAGGCGACGAGATGGCTTTGTCTACCCAACGGGCAATTGAAAGATCTGACTTCATTATTGCGGACGTGAGCGGAAGCAACCCAAATGTAATGTATGAAGTTGGCTACGCTCACGCGTTGAGAAAACCTGTCTTGCCGATAGTTCGACGTGACTCAGAAGGATTGCCTGCCAGCATGAGTGGATACTACTATCTCGTTTACGATCCATCAGACCAGTCAACCCTCAAGCGAGAGATTCGTTCTTGGATCTCGCACTTTGTGACCTCAGGAAGGAAAAAGACATGAAGAAAAACAGGTTTTCCTGTTTCATCATAATGCCCTTCCTTCCCGAGCTGTATTATTTTTATCTATATGTTAAGAAACACATTGAGGAAACCCATGGCATCAGTTGCGAACGGGCTGATGCTCAAACATTGACGAAGCCTTTCCCCGATAAGGTCTCAGATTACGTCAAGAAGGCCGATGTAATCATCGTTGATTGCACAGGACGAAATGCCAACGTCTTCTATGAGCTTGGCCAAGCCCGTGCTGCGAACAAAAATGTGATAATGATTACGAAGGATCCGATAAAAGACACTCCATCTGACGTGAGGCATTATGAGGTCATTCCTTACGAGCTTGACAAGCATACAGAGTTTCTCAAGAACCTGGACAACGCATTGCAGAACGTTTTCGTTGGCAGATACAAGAGCCTGTACCGGAAAGCAGAGAAGACTTATCAGGAATTTAGTAAAAGCACAAGAGTCGATTTGCCGTTGGCATCAGAGCAGGACTTTGTTTCACGTGTTTTGAGAGCAGAAGCGACTGGCGAGTGGTCTTCGGCTAATGATGAAGGGGCACTGGAGCGGGTTCTTCTTCCCAAAATAATCCAAGGAAGTGACAGCTTCGACACGATGACAAAGATAACGGAATGGTTCTCGAGCAAATCAAAGAGCCCAGCTAAGCATAAGAAATCATAATTAGGCTCCCCGTGACCCGATCTATTCAGTGAAGTGAGCACGCGCTATTTAGGGCAAACCGCTAGGCCTTCACGTAGCCCTTGCCTTTCTGAAGCTTAAGAGTAAAACCATATTTCCCGTTTCTCAGGTAGTCTCTAAATTCGGCGCCACAACTGTCGCACAAATAGGCTTGAACCGTGTATATGCCGTATTTCCAAGTTTTCTTTGGTTTCGTCAGCTCTTTCTTGCATTTTGGACACTTAGTCATAGACAACAACCAGTTAGCTTGTTGCATTCAATGGCTTAATAGATTTTTACATTTCCATCGAGTCAACAAGTACGATTATTCCAGGCGATTGACCTTCAAGGCTCTTTTTTCGATTAGGTCTCGATGATGTGATTTCCAGACAGAGTGGAAGTCACTGGCGTGTTAGGATCAGATTCTGTACGTTTGGGTGACTTCTGTGGCTTTGCCTTCCTCAAAAGCATAGATTCGGGATGCGGAACCAAGTGTTTTTCCCCACGGCCATTCGGCATAGTGTGAGGTCTGGTTCCAAACTTGATCTGAAGGATCTACGTGAGTCCAGTTATTTCCGATCTTGACCTCGGCAAAATTGTGCTCTTGAATCCAAAATACCTGGCAGCTAACGTCGACTGCAAGGGCAAGTCTAGCCTCGTAGCCGTGGGCCAAGCACAAGGCGACGTAGAGAATGCTGAACTCGCCGCATCTTCCTTTCTGGACTTGGAGAATCCGCAATGGATCACTTGATCGTTCAAAGCTTTCGCCGGTATTAATGAACTTCACGTGTTTATGTTCCCATTGATATAGCTCTGTAAAATTGTAGTTTCTGTCAAACATGGATCGCAGAGCGTTCCTTGTCACGCTACTGTTCAGATTCCTCATTATGCATAGGTAGTCAAGGACTATGAGAGGAGGCGAAAAAACAGCAACCGTCTCAATAATAGTAATACTTGTCGCTGTTACAAGAATCATGATTATTACAATTCCTAGGATTTCCTTTTTCAATGCCATTTTCACGCCAATCCACTCCTTAGCATACGTGCTCCTGCGCGAGAGATCAATGTGAACTTGTCAATCCATGGATCCAAGTCCCAAGTCTCCGAAACCATGACAATACTTCCTCAAAATAACGCGGGAGCACAACTTATTACCCGTTTACTTTTCTCAACGAATGGGAAGGAAAGAGCGCGTGCGCTCAGCTACCGCTTCTGTAAACTATTGACTTAGAGAAATCTTTTCCATACATCTGCTTCAGCTCGTGCTCAGATTTGTTCCACAATTGTTCGAAATGTGAAATCGTTTCTTTGAATGTATCTGGAGCTAGTTTCCTGATAGTGTGTGTGCAATGGCCCAGAGCATCTGACTTCAAATCTGTTCCAAGGTCTATAAAGAATGATTCGTTTGATCCGATCCATCTTTGGTGTATCTTGTTGATCTTTATCATTTCGAAGTATGGTCGGTCCCTGGAACATTTTTCGGCTTTGTTCAGAATTTTTTCTGTACCTTTAATGTTCGACACAATTATATGTATTCCGCAGCTTTTCGGTATCGAGTCTAGGTATGCAAAAGTGGTTTTGTCGACGAAATCTAGTTCTGCAATCACGTCTCCATTCAGTTGTTCAAACCATTTTTCTATGGTTTGCTCAGCCCTGTTGTACTGTCCCTTGGTGATCGTGACCTCATTTCTTGTGAGGTCTAATTGCTGGGAGGTCAGTATATCTTGCATGTTTTCCTGGACCATTCTCTCAATTTCTTTAAGACGCGTAAGTATTAGATCCAAAGGAGCAGGATGAGGTTGAGGCCTAGTTTGCCGCATAATCATTCCTCCCCTCTTTCGCTGAGTACTCTTCATATGCGCGTCGAAGGTGGACAATCTCGTTCCTAGTTTTGATGAGATCTTTGAGGTTGTCAATTTGCTTTACATCGGCGAGTCTAGTCAGATGTTTGTCTGAATATAGAAGGGGCACAGGTATCTCTTTGATCGCCTTGAGGTTAATGTGTCTAATAGGAGCCCCTCCTGCAAGGTCTTCAAGTTGTTTCCGGAAGACCATTCCAACCGTTTCGCTCTGCAAATAGTCAAAAAGAATTTTAGGACTTGTTTTTCTGGATCTGATTATGAATAGATTTCGGGACGCGATGGCGGGAAGGTTTTTCTTAGCCACCATTGCCATCTTACTGAACCCGAAAATGTTCTGTAATACTATATCTCCATCTCTCAGTATACTTTGCTGATTTTTCTTGACTAGTCCTTCTGAAGCAAAAATACTGACTTCTTTGATATAGTTGCCATGACAAATATTTCGTTTGAAACATTGAAGAAACACGAACTGATGAGATGCATGGGATTGACGCTGCATTGGAAAGAAGGACAACCTGACACCGTTGACAGATCTGGTATTGGCGACGTTGGCATCCAACAGAATCTATCGGGTTTCGAGAAGTGGCTAAAGGAATTGACAGAGTTTAGAGATGAGATACTTAAGATAAATTCCTCTTCCGATGAAAAGAAATCCCGCTAATGGAATAGGGCTGTGGCAAACGGCGCGCGCGACGGGCTTCACAATTCTTATTTAGCCCCTCTGGATTGTAGATAAGCAGGGATGTCAATGAGCACTAACCAACCAAAAATAATGAGTGAAGAAGCCAGATACGGTGTTCGGCTGAACTATGTTATCTTCCCAATCGACTTTAGAGAATTGCGCCGTGCCTTAGCGAAGAATGGATACGAGGTATCGCCTGTTGGAGACATACCGCCCCCACCGACCCGAGTTAGGTTTGGCGGCGATATGGCCAGAAAGGGAGAAACAACTGTTAGGGCTGAATCAGACAGTGGTGAGATCGGAGTTGTCGACAGATCTCTGCAGGAAGCGTGCTCCTCTTTTGAAGGGTTGGCAAACGTTGTTAACTCAGAGCTTGGTGTTAGCCTTCACAATAATGTAAAGTTCTATTGGGTCGTCGTGCACTACAAAATCGCCACTGGAAAGTTACCCCGTAAAGAGATAGCCAAAGTGGAGAACAAAGAGTACATCAGTCAATTTAGCCAGATTGTAGGAGAAAACCTTTCTTCGTTTTCAATAAGACTTGGCCCCAAAGATGCGAATCCTAATCAAGAAACTTGGTTAGATATAGCCATCGAGCCAGATATCCTTAATGAGCAACTTTACCACGTCGGGGTAGTGTTCAGGAACCCAAGCAAAAATAATACTGAAACATTTGTAAGGGACCTTGAGAATAACCTGTTGAAGTTAATCAGCGTTATCGAGGCTTAGTAATATGACGTTATCTGCCCCATCCAACACGATAGAATTTGAAGAAAGACAGTTCGAGGCTCAACCCTCGTTGTTTCCCACCACCACACTGGAGCAGGAGGGCAGTGTAGCCCAAAACGGACGGCTAAGATTGGACGCCACTATTGACATTAGAAACTGGTTTTTCCCAGAAGACCGCATGCTTGAATCGAAAGATTATCTTGACAAGATTGAGCCTATCGGTTTCTCATACAATAACCCTTGGCTACCTCCAAACGCTCTTAAACTCTTGAACAAACTTAAAGGGCCCGTCACAGAAAAAGAGTTAATCACATTAATGAAACTGGTCGCCGAGCGAGCTACGGACCACTTTCAGTTGGAAGAAGGGAAGTTTGTGGCTATGACATTCTACGGACGGATTGTTGAAGTCTCTGACACGAGAGTAGGGGTACTAAAGAAGATCCAAGGCCGAAAGTACAAGGAACAGGTTTTCCTTTGGAGAATAGGTTCTAATGCTTTTAGTGGCCGCATATGAACTCTGATCAAAGCATTTTTGAAGACCAATACACTCGTGGAAAGCCTTTCGTCAAGGTCAAGATAGCAATAGTCAATCCGGAAAATCTTAGGCAAACAACCATTCAGGGACACTTTTGGATCGACACTGGATTCGATGGTGGCATTCACGTCTCGCAATCTTACGAGGCAGAGATAACCCAATTAGGGGTGAACATATGGCCAGGAGGCGTTGGCGTCGCGGGCGGAAGAACGGATCTGGCAAATCGTTGCCTTGCTTATTTGCAGCAAATCGGAGATCGGGAGTTACCCGCTCCAGGAATCGAGGCAGAGATAATATTTCATGGTCAGGATCGTCATGGTTTGCTTGGCTTAGATATTCTAAGGAATTGGATTATCAAATTCGATGGTCCAAGTCAGTTTTTCAAAATAACAAAACCGTGATTCCAAAGAAAGGCAGATAGCACAAGCCAGTAAATCTCATAGGTACATACTACGTACATCCCCCTGCACGTAGTAAGGCTGTGATGAAGACAATTATCAGTGTTTCGCGCGCGCGAAGTATGCTACTCGACCGCCGTAGACGTCTGAGTCGTGAAAGATTTCCTTGTGTTTTCTCAGTTCATAGAAATCTAATTTTTGGCAGATTGATGCTGTAGCTACGACATTAACGATTTTTGTCTTGACCATAACCTATGAGCTCTTTGGTTTCCAGGTGGTTTTGTTTTCTTCTAATTCCTCGTGTATGCTGCTGAACTGTTCCAGCGCGGATTGAAGGTTTTCTATAATCTCTCGCGCAATAATGTGTGGTGGTGGCAGGTTTGCAGTGTCTTCGAGGCTTTCGTCTCTAAGCCAGAATATGTCTAGGTTTGCTTTGTCTCTTTGCAAGAGTTGTTCGTAGGTGAAGGGTTTGAAGCGTTCAGTATCATTTCTATCATGACGGTTCTGAGGGTTGTAGCATTTTATGAAATCTTGCAGGTCCTCATATCGCAGCGGGTTGGTTTTGAGAGTAAAATGTTTGTTTGTGCGCAGGTCGTATATCCAAAGTGTTTGTGTCCAAGGTCTCTCACTGGCTTCTTTTCGGTCGAAGAACAGGATGTTTGCTTTGACGCCTTGGGCGTAGAACACTCCTGTCGGAAGCCTCAGAAGCGTGTGAACGTCGCATTCGTGCAGAAGCTTTTTCCTTACGGTTTCTCCTGCTCCGCCTTCGAAGAGGACGTTGTCTGGTACGACTATGGCGGCTTTGCCGTTGATTTTTAATAGTGTTTTGACGTGTTGGAGGAAGTTTACTTGTTTGTTGCTGGTGGTTGCCCAGAAGTCTTGGCGCTCGTATGTTAGGGCTTCTTTGTCGGCTTTTCCTTCGCTGTTTGTGAGTGTTACGCTGCTTTTTCTGCCGAAAGGTGGATTAGTCATGACTATGTCGTATCGTGTGCCAGGGTCGGATATGAGAGAATCTCCGACTTCTATGGGACTTTGGTCTCCGCCGATGCCGCGGAGGTAGAGGTTCATTGCGCATAGACGGGCTACTGAGTCGACGATGTCCTTTCCGCTGAAGGTTCCTTGTTTTAGAAAGCGTTTCTGTTCAACGTCTAGTTGATAGTTGCTGGATATGTAGTCATGAGCCGCTATTATGAAGCCGCCTGTGCCGCAGGCTGGGTCGTTGATTGTCATTCCTGGCTCTGGACGCATGACTTCTATCATGGCTTTGATTAGTTGTCTGGGCGTGAAGTATTGTCCTGCTCCGCCTTTGATGTCTTCAGCGTTCTTCTGAAGCAAGCCCTCGTAGATTTCGCCTTTAACGTCAATGTCTAGGCCAGTCCAGGTTTCTTGGTTGATTAGTTCGAGGAGACGTTTGAGTTTAGCTGGGTCTTGGATTCTGTTTTGGGACTTCCTGAAAATTACGCCTAACATGCCTTTTTCTTTGCCCAACATTTCGAGAATGTATCGGTAGTGGGTTTCTAAGGCGGCTCCGTCTCTTTCAAGCAGGCTCTGCCAGTCTAGGTCTTGTGGTATTGTGGAGGGTTTGTTGAAGGGTGGTTTGGTTTGTTCGTCAGCCATTTTTAGGAAGAGTAAGTAGGTTAGTTGTTCAACGTAGTCGCCGTAGCTTACGCCGTCATCTCTTAAAACGTTGCAATAGTTCCAGACTTTTTGAACGAGTGAGGCTGATTCATTTGACATAAGTGGACAGCTCCAACTGTTTGGGCTTGTTCTTCCTGCCTCTATTTGTGTCTTTTTTGCCCTTAGACTTTGCCTTCTCTTCTCTAATACGCTCTAGTAGTTTGTCTGCTGGCTCATCACTTGAGTCCTGAGGGACAAGTTTTCCTTGAAATGCATCTCGTAAGATGCTTTGACGCAAGGCTTCGGCTTGTCGCAGGCCCTGCTTTATGGTGTTCTCTACTTCGTCTGCAACAGAAAAACTCGATTCGATACTTTCGACGACCTTTTGTTGTTCTGCGATTGGTGGGATAAGAACATCAAATCTCTTGATGTCTCTTTGGAAGAGGTGCGGTGTGGCGCTACCAGTTATTCTCATTTTTACTACTTCCTGCATTTTAGGACCCATAAGGAAGTAGAGTAGGAATTTCGGGAGGAAAACATCGCTTCCTCTGATGACTAGCAAGGAGGAATTCACGGTAGCCTTTGTATTTAGCCCTTCAACTATTCCAATCTTACCTATTCCAGCGCCATCTTTCACAAGAAGAATATCATTATTCTGTAACTGTATCTCAGGGCTTTCCTCATACCGTTCTTCAGTAATATGCTGAGCCTCCGAAAAATCCACCTTGATACCCTTGTTCAGGTTGTAGACTGATAGAAATAACGGGCCTTCGCTCGTGTATTCTCCTGCCTTAAGGCCTCTCCATCCAATTCTGCCTGCAATGTATATCCAGTCTTCCAATCGTCCACACGTCCACCCTTCCGAAAGTTCTTGGTTTAGTGGCATGTCCATTCTTGACGATTTCTTTCGCTTTCCTTTAACATTGATTTCTATCTGCCGTCCTATGCGTTCTAGTAGTTTTGTTGCTGGTTCTGTCTCGTGTTTGTGGGTTTTGCGCCATTCTTCGGTCAGCTTGCCCTCAAAAGCGTATTTCAAGACTGCTTGACGGTAACGCTTCAACTGCGCCTTAACCTTCCGCAACCCTTCGACACCAGCGTCCAAACGGGCAAAAAGCTCCTCAACCCTGCTGACAATGCGCAACTGCTCCATAAGAGGAGCGGCAGGAATATTGAACTCCTTTATTATGGCAGTGTTCAAACCTGGTTGATTTGTCCCCTTGTCCAGTTGTCTTATGTTCCAGTATTCCTTTCTAAAATAATAGAACAGATATTCGCTTTTCATGACTCGCGGGTCAAGCATTATGTGTGCACATGATTGGTTGGCTGATGCCTCTATGTCCAGAATGGCTGCTCTTCCTCTAGTCAGACCCTCGCCAGTCATGGCGAGAAGAACAGTTCCTTTCGGAAGCAGCTTTGCAGGGCTGTTTTTTAATCCTGTTTGAGTTATCGTGCCTTTTGACCCTGTTATCCTGTTGAAAAGAATCTCGCCAGACCTTAGCCATGGAATACTGCCATTCCAATATTCTTTCTTGCGGGTACTTGGCGTCCCGCCTTGACCAATGTCAGAAATCTCGCCTAGTTTTGCCCATGCCCAACCCGTTGGCAAAGAGGGCGAGTCATTCTTCTCCTTTATCACTTCACCAGCACCGTATTCAGTTCTTCAAGAATCTTGTTTAGTTCTTGTCCGAAGAGTCTGTTTGCTCTTATGGCTCCGCCTTTCTGGTTAAAGGGCACATTCTCAAAATCCTCTATTCCAAGGGTCAACGATGTTGCTATGTGGTCTTTTACCATGTTTAACCATTCTAACTGTTCAGGTGTGTAACTTTTCCCTTGCTTTTCCTGTTGAGCTAGCCAATCGGTAAACCTGTGGTTCACGGTTTCAGAGAAAGGCTGTAGGACGTCAACGGCTCCAATGGCAAATCGTACAAGCGACACAATATTCGTTAGGAGCTTCTGTGGTCCAGCGCCTCTAATCTTTGACTTCTCCAACTGCTCATAAGCCATCCACATAAGCTCAGGCGTGAGATTGTACGGTGGCTTCTTGATGGCTTCAGCAAGCTGCTTAATCGCATCATACGTCAACTGCCGATTCGCATAAGGCTTGACGTAGATAACCTGCAATGCCGTAAGCTCATCCTTGTTGTCTTCAATGAACTTCCTGAAATTGGCTACGTAAGCCCTAGCCTTCTCGGTCTTGGTCAGTTCGTCGGCGCCTGCAAAAATCAGAACGTCCTTGCTGGTGACATCAATAATCTGTTCACTTCTTTTTTTGACATCAATCAACGTGCTTCTGAACACTGGGTCATCAAAAGGCGAACAGGCAACCTTGGCAAGCTCTTCGGAAGCTCTCTTTAACTGTTCACGAGTCGGATTGTCAGTCTTGAACACTTCCTTGGCTTTCTCCAGCTGCTTATCTGGGTCAACCGCGTCGAGTAAGCCATTAACCAATTGTCTAAGGGTCTTGCCAGCAGCAACCTCAATCTCGCTCCTCTTCTTGTCGTCAATTTCCGTGTTCAGTCTCGAAAGTCGACCAGCCACACTTGTAAGAGTATCAGCGTCCCTCACCCCCAAACCAAGTGACATGACCAACTTATCGAATGGCACGCTTCTCTTACGTTCAAGAGGACGTGAGTCGGTTTTGTCACTTTCACAAACGCCCACCGCGTCCACAATCACAAACCCAGCCTTGCTAGCAGCATCAGGCGTCACAGACCTCAAATCCGTGGAAGACACAGTTCTGGTTCCACGACCCTTCATCTGCTCAAAGTAAACATTCGACTTCACATCTCGCATAAACAACAAGCATTCCAGAGAACGGATGTCAGTGCCCGTAGAAATCATGTCAACCGTAACCGCAATCCTCGGATAATACGAATTCCTAAAACTGGAAATCAAATCCTCAGTCTTTTCACCCGTCGTCTTATACGTAATCTTCTTACAGAACTCGTTACCCTTCCCAAACTCTTCACGCATAATCTGCACAATATCCTCTGCATGTGAATCATCCTTGGCAAAAACAAGCGTCTTAGGAACCTCACTCCTGCCAGGAAAGATTTCCGTCAGCTTCTCCTTGAATGTCCTTACCACGGTTCTAATCTGGTCCCTGGCAACCACATCCCTATCCAACTGCTGAGAGGAATACTCCAAATCTTCATCAAGCATCTCCCACCGCGTCTTCCGCGTCAACCTATCACGCTTGTCCACGTAGAAGCCCGCTTCAACCTTGCTTCCCTTCCTAGTGATTTCAGTAACAATACGATAAACCTCATAGCCAACATTAACACCGTCAGCCAATGCCCTATCATGACCATACTCCATCACCAGGTTCTGATTGAAGAAACCAAGCGTCTGCTTGGACGGCGTCGCCGTCAAACCAATGATGAAAGCATCAAAATACTCCAGCACCTGCCGCCAAAGATGGTAAATCGACCTGTGACATTCATCAGTAACAATGAAATCAAACATTTCAATCGGAATATCAGGATTATAAGAAACCTCAACAGGCTTCGCGAGTCTTGGTGCAACCTCAAACACCGACCCCTCCTCAACCGTAGGGTCCGCCAGATCCGCCTCACCCCTCAGCATCGAATACAACCGCTGAATCGTCGTGATGCAGACACGACTCACAGGGTCAATCTTGTTAGAAGTCAACCTCTGAACATTGTACAGCTCAGTGAACTTGCGACCATCATCAGGCGTTCTGTACTGTTGAAACTCCTGCAAAGTCTGACGCCCCAGAGTATTTCGGTCAACTAAAAACAGGACGCGTCTAGCCCCAGCGAATTTTACCAGTCTATAAACAAAGGTCACGGCTGCAAACGTTTTGCCGCTGCCGCTTGCCATCTGAACCAGAGACCTTGGTCTAGCCTCAGCAAAAGACCGCTCCAAGTTCTCTATAGCCTCAACCTGACAGTCCCTCAACCCCTCCTTGACCAAGGGAGGTATAGTCCTCAACCTTGCCCTCAAAGTATCGCTCTTCTCAACCCAATCATGCAAAGTCTCAGGAGTGTGAAATGCAAAGACCCTACGAGAACGCGAGTCAGGGTCTCGAAGGTCTCTGAAAAACGTTTCAGTGCCCGTGCTTTCGTAGGCGAAAGACAAAGGCTTGCATATTTGAGGAATATTGGCAGGTACTCCCCGCAGATACTTCTCAGTCTGTTCTGACACGCCGCTCAGAGTTATGCCTTGAGCCTTCGCTTCTATCGCTCCAGCAGCCTTTCTATCTATGAAGACCAAGTAGTCGGCAAACCCAGATTCCAAAGGAAAATCCCTGACAACAACGCCTAGAGACGCTCCAAGATTCAGGTCCTTGTAATCTTGAACATTCCAACCTGCAACTCCAAGCAGTTTATCGATATCTTGCCTTGCCTTTTCTTCGGGTTTCATTCTGCATCTCCAGGTTGGACTCAAGATAACAGTATCACATAGCCCTTACAAGAGTTTCTATCGAAAACACGTTTGGTAAGGCAAGCGTGCTCAAGTAGGACATTCAACAAAATCAGGATCTGCGATGAGGATGAAACCTGCTTCCGTGGTTCTTGTCATAATCGTCGCCCATCTCATCGACTTTGAAGGTGATGAATACCACTCTGCAGTTGCCAAATCAGTGGAGGAGGCAAGAAAACTCCTTGAAACAGGCTTTGAATACGTGTGCCAGAAAGACGACATTATGCTGTTCCGAAAAAGAAAGTAGCTGATAGCAAAAACATGGTGCAAACTGTCAAATCTGTATTACGAATTCCCACTTGCACCATGAGTCTTTCGGGTGTTTGTCAGGTGGACAGACTAGGCAGTTCACTTTCGCGTTCTGGTTTAGTGTCTTAGCGAAATTCTTCAAGTAGCCAAACCTTACTTTCTTGCACGGAAACTCTGCCAATCCTTTGCCCAACCGCGTCTCCTGCGTCCTGCAACGATCTATCCCCAAAACCGCACGATTGCCACCTATCTCAATAGTTTTGATAGACTGATCCAATGCCCAACTCGATTTTCGCAACAAATCCATTATCGTTGGCACATCAGGATTCTCGCCTACAGCAAACATTTTCTGCAAGCTTTTCGCTTCGATTCCAGCCATCGTTTCCCACACGCCTGCGTCTATTTCCGTTGCCGCTTCTGTCCCAAACTTCTTCTCAATACCCAAAAAGTATAGTCCGTCTACTCGCCACAGGTTTCTTATCTGCAAAAAGAAATAATCCAACAGCTTCTCCGTCGACATTTTCTTGAGCATCTCTCGGTCTTCACTGCTTCCAGCCGGATAACCACTCATACTTCCAAAACACCACGCGTAAACAACTAATAACTAAACGCTAATTAACCTTTCAAAAACCACAACACACCACGCTGTGATAATCAGGACAATTCTGCCACCATACCATCCACCGTAAGAGCCTCTTTAAACCCCAGATCCTTCACCGCATCCATCAGCTCCTGCCTCGTCGAAGGAACAACCACACGAAACCTATTCACGCCAGCTTTCTCAATCTCGCATCGTCCCGCATTCACCAGCATCTTCTCCACGCCCACTGACCTCCCTTCAGCGTTTACATGTATGAAACCGATCCTACCCACCTCGTTAGGAGTCGTGTACGAAGCCTCAGCATACCCAACAATTCTACCATCACACACCGCAACCAACTTCATCTCATTCGTAAAACCGAAAAAACGCCGCAGAAACGGCGTCCTCAAATTCTTCCTACTGAAATCATTAATCCTCAAACGAACCGGATCTTCCGAAGCAACAACAAGCTCGTAAACCTCGTCCAAGTCGCCTTTCCGAAACGGCCTAACCTCAACTCCATCAATATCTTTCGAAACGCGCAGAGAATCTGCTTCTCCCACAAAATACGCGGCATGTTCAAACGTTTTGAACCCCAACCTAACGTACAAGTCAATCGCGGCAGTATTCGTTGACATCACAGCCAAAACCGCTCTGACCATCTCCCTCCTTCGAATATACTCAAGAGCACCAGTCATCAACTTCGTCGCAATTCCTCTTCTTCTGTAGTCCGGATGAACCATAACCACCGATATCGAACCTGCTTTCCCCCTATCATCGACAATCGTTGTACCAACAAGCTTACCATCAGCTTCCGCAACCAAAAACCTCATCGGCTGCTTCCCAAACAACCGCAACAACCCCAACAAAAACCTGCCACCCCATCCGTACAAACGGTTAATCAGGTCTCTCGTATGATCAGGATCAAAACCAGTCACCTTAAACTCCTCAGCATTACTCACAGGCAAAAGATGTAGCAAATCATCCAGATCAGACTTGCGAAAACCCCTAATCAATACGTCATCGTTCTTTCTGCCAGTCTCCAACTCTGCTCACATCCATTTCCAACCAACTCAATCTGGCTCTTAAACCAAACTCTCAACAAGCAAGCACAAACTGTAACCACCACCGACGCGGGCTGCCACTCTCGACGCTCTTTCACTCAAGGCACACGCTACCATTCTTACGAAAGCCCGGTAAAATATGATTGTGCAAAGCGCATCCTCGTTTCTCCTCCGCAACACCTTCACGTGCTATACCAAAATTAACCTTTGCATCTGCCACATACACAGCCGTGCCGTGCCCAAGAACACATCAACGTTAACGTTTTTCGTAAAACCAAATTCTTATATCCACACAAGACTGTAACCAATGCTTGAATTCTCAGGTGCATCACCATGGAAGAAAAAACAATAACCCGAATACCCGCTATGCCCCTAGCCCTAATGCTCGGAACAATCGGAGCAGCCTTCGGCCTAATAGGCGGCCTCATCACCGCCGGATTCTGGAGCACAATGATGTCAACGATCGCCGGAATGCCCAACTACCAAGGTCCATCAACACCCTTCCTAGGAGTCTTCTTCGGAATAGGCGCAATAATCCTATTCCCAATAATGGGATTCATAAGCGGACTAGTACAAGGCCTGATCGCCGCAGTAGTCTACAACTTCCTCGCACCCAAAATCGGCGGAATCAAACTCCAATTCGACTAAGTCAACAACAACCACAACAAACTCCTCATTTTTCTCTTCACCTGTCGCGCGTAACGCACTGGATAACAGAGTCTTTAATAGAGGTGAACGCCCACCCTCAGCCAGTGAAGCTTATGCATAATAGACTTGCAGAGCTACTCGCATGCCCAGTCTGCTCAGCTTCCCTCTCCTTCGTAGGAACGATCCGCGACAACCGCTATGTCAACGGATATTTCAAGTGCCCTTCAAAACACATGTTCCAAGTCAAAGAACAAATCGGACTGCTCAAAGATGCCAAACAGTCCGAAAAAGAATTCGAATGGAAAATCAACGTGGCAGACGAGAAAAAATACCTCGAAATAAGACGAGAATACGACTCGTATCTCAGAGACGACCAGAAAACAGCCACACAAAAAATGATAGACAAACTCGCTGACTACGTGACTCGTTCAAGCCTCCGATCCGACAACACGATATTAGATATTGCGAGCGGAATGGGCACTTTCCTCCTCCCCCTACTCGACAAAATCTCCACATACTCAACAGTAATAGGAACCGACATAGACGAAAAACCATTGCGCGGCTTAATGAACAGATCCCTCAAAACAGGAACCTACAACAAACTCACACTCATCGTCACCGACGCCAAACACCTATGCTTCAAAAACGCAGCGTTATCAACGGTTTCTTCGTTCTTCGGCTTCGACAACGTCCCTCAAACAGCACTCGCGCTGAAGGAATGCGCCAGAATCCTCCGCCCAGGCGGCCAAACCTTCTTCGCTTCACTGTGGTACCCGGAAGGATCAGAAAGCATGCGACTCGCTGACAAACACAACGTCGGCCAAATCGCAAGCGAAGGACGATTGAAAGACGCATTAGCCAAGTCAGGACTAACACTCGACCACGTGGAAGAAGCATACTCTGGCCTGTGGCCCCACAACCCCATGGACTTACTGCCCGTCGAAGGCGACGAGTACACACAAGTCATCGTCTCAGCAAAGAAACCTAAACAATGACCCCCTCTGCCGTCACCTGATCTTGCGAAATCCTTCGCTCACGTGTGAAAAACGCAAAAGACTGGTTCCAGCACAAACAACCGGAGAATATTCACCGTGTCATACTCGACCCATTCTTCAAAGATTCTACCAGCTGCACACGCAGAACACATGTTATTTTGGGTTTGGGATAAAACTTTACCCCAACCAACCAACCTTTACAAGTTAGGACATACTCCTTTCAATGCATACCTTCAAGGCGTCTATTTGCCAAACTGAGAAATACAGATCTTGTCTGAAGGTCTTTCCAGCAAACTCCATTTTCAATTTGCGCACTACTTCTAGATTCACCCGCTCGGGTATTTCCCATTGACTTGAGGACGTTCCTTGTTGCAGATTTGTGATCCTGTCATCTGCTGATGTGCAGTATGAACAAACAAACTCGGTTTTCGTGGGAGTGACCACGTCTCTTAGGTCTTGCTCAGATTTTCCAGGCCTGTGCCTCTCAAAGCCATATGGCTTTAACAGGAGGTCGTATTTCTCTCTGACAGGGTCTTTGCGTGCATAGCATAAGGACAGCATGGCTTGTCGGGTTACTCGGCACACCTCTGCCAGAGTCTTTTGCCATTCTTTCACTAAATGGAGTAGATGGACGCTTATCGTGGCGTCAAAAATCTTGTCTTTGAATGGTATTGAACGGGCATCTGCGAGAAGCAAGTCTTTGACGTTTTTCTCTTTTGCTTTACTTGTCATCTTTCTACTGAGGTCGATTCCGATAACTTCGAAGCCGACCTTTTGAAGAGGCTCAGAAAACCTTCCAGTTCCGACCCCGAGATCCAAAATTCTTCTGCAGTCATTGAGTTCGATTGTTAATGTTTCGATTAGCCGCTTCATGACTTCGTTGGGTAAGCTTCTGGTTTTGTCATAGATGTCCGCAACACGATCAAAGGAGATACCGATATGTGAACCTCCATTCTACAAAGAGATTATTCAGGCTCTTAAGCGTCTGGTTTGGGTTTGGGGATAAAACTTTACCCCAACCAACCAAATCTGAACCTTGGACAATAGTTATAGCTGGGCATGTGTGTCCTTCAGAACGGAGTTACATGCATAGCCAGGATGGTTGATGTTCCCGTGATAATCAAAGAGGTCCATGCAAAAACAATATTGTCCAAATCGAAGGTTTTCGACTACACCGTTAATCCTTACATCGGCTGTGAACACGGCTGCGCCTACTGCTACGCACGTTTCATAAAGAGGTTCACTGGTCACCGAGAAGATTGGGGGAGATTCGTCGACGTGAAAACGAACGCTGGAGACCTCTTGCGGCGTGAAATACGAAGTAAAGAAGCGCATAGAGTCTGGATAAGCGGATTATGCGATCCTTACCAGCCGCTTGAGAAACACTACAAGGTTACCCGAACATGTCTCGAAATCCTAACAGAACACGACTGGCCTGTCACCGTTCAGACCAAATCGTCCATAGTGACGCGCGATCTAGATTTGCTGAAGAGACTCCGCTATGTCGAAGTGGGCCTCACAATCACAACCGCAAGCGAGAACATCAGGGAAATTTTCGAACCAAACGCCCCCTCGATCAAAGAACGAATAGAAACACTCAAGAAACTACACTCAGAAGGCATCAAAACCTTCGCCATGATCGCACCACTGCTCCCAGAGGGCGAAGACTTGGTGACACAGCTGACTGGAAACGTTGATCACGTTCTCATCGACAGAATGAACTATCACTACGCAGATTGGGTCTACAGAAAGAACAAACTTGAAAACGCATTGACAAGTGATTTCTTCAACCGGCAGAAAACAGAGCTTGCCATCGCTTTCGCAAAGGAAAACATCCCTTGTCAGTTGTTGTTCTAATGTCTTTCAGACGATTTCGCACAGCATCTTAAGTCTGCATGTCTAGTCTAATGGCAGTTTGGGAGATAGCGCACGCGCTTTTCTTGGTTGGCAGTGGTGCAGGTTGGCAGGCGTTGTGTTTGGTTGATTGGTTGGATGACACTTTACCCCCCAAAAACCCAGAAGGTGAACAAAATCAAATCGACGTTTTCTCTCTTTCCAATACCTAGCGCGCGCTAGAAAATGACGATTTTCGTAACTCAAGTTGGTTTGGTTTGGACTAAAATTAATCAAAAAAAGTTGGCGGCTACATGTGTAATTAGCTACTTTCCGGAAAGCTAAAATCACCTAATAGTCGCCCAGTTGAGCATTTAGTGCATTTAGAGACGCTATTGGATGAAAAGCATCCAAAGAACACCTTTCAACCGTTTTGGTTTTGCGTATAATTAGTTCATTGATGCCAGACCGTTTTACGGATAGCTTACGCCCAACGTGCCCAATTTTCAGACCTTTGTACTTCTTGTGCATAAAGACCCACTGAAAACTTTAGGTTATTTATATCCTCTTGACCGCCGCCTGTCCACTTGAAATAAACCTCAAAAAGCTTTGGATTCTCGATTCCGACACCGCACGGCAACAAATTGACCCAAATGTTTTTTCGGTTACCTCTTGGAACCGTGTTTACAGTAAAACTAGCATCTTCATAAATTTCTATTCCCTTGTCTCAGCACAAACCCGCAAACTGATGTTGTAGTACCAATACTTTTCTTCCATGTGATAATCGGGATTGGTTGGTCTGGTACTCGGTACATACGAATTCTTTAAACGCACATGTAGTGCATACTGTCGATTTCTCTCAACTGCCTGGGCAATGTCACCCGTATCGCAAACGTGAACATAGAGCAGTTCAGCGGTTAACCATTCTTTCTCCGAAAACTGACCTGTTAGCGGTAGTTTGCTAACCATAACCTCACCTCCTTACACTTTTTAGCCACTGCATGATGCTGTGCAGCGACAATTCATATGTTATGAATAGCCTTGATTTTTAAATATTTGCAATCATAAATGCTCACAATTGGTTGGTTGGTGGATATGACTTTACCCCCAAACCCAAAAAAAGAAATGCTTTTTATCCGCCTAGATAAGATGCAAAATGGATGACAACTGATTTACAAAATCGTGACCCTACGAGAATCCACTATCTGCAGAAAGAAAGCGAAGACCTTGACGCTGTCTTCCGAAGCAATTACGTTAGAAACCATACATTTTATGAAACCAAGAAAAAAACGTTGGACAATCTTGCCCTAGGCGGAGATGAGATTGTTCTTGACGTTGGATGTGGGCAAGGGCATTTTCTGAAACTACTACATAGATTTTACCCGAATGTCATGAGAATAGGAATTGACATTAACTTGAAAGATCTTAAAAAAGCAAAAAGCCGAAACAACGACAAAAAATGCGCCTTTCTACTATGTGACGCATCGAATCTTCCGTTCATCGAAAAATGCTTTCATCGTGTGTCTGCAACCGCAGTGCTTGAACATGTAGTTAGCGAGAGGGATATTCTAGTGGAGATTCGGAGGACCTTGAGAGACGATGGCGTGATCGTTGTAGATGTTCCCAGCGTGTTTCATCTGCAGAACAAACTGTCTGATCTCTTCACGAAGAAATTTGAAGTCTTTCCTTTTCATAGAGAATACACAACCAACAGAATGAAGACTGTTGCTCATAAATCAGACTTTGACATAGTGTCATTTAACAGTGCAAGATTCGTGGGCTCATTGTTTTTCCCAGTGATTGAGACTATTGGTGTATTTGGTGGAAGGAAAATCGTTTGGTGTAAAGGACGTTTAGCCAGAATAATATCGGACACAGATGACAAGCTGACGTTGGCATTCGGAAAAATGAGATTTATGAAACTTTTCGGTGGTTCATGGTTCTTCCAGATGAGGAAAAGCAAGATAAGTCGGCCGACCTTATCGAGAATCTAGTCTGGATTTGCGATTCTGGGAACCCATGTTTGTCTTTCGCTCCTCAGATACATAGCGAAGAGTTAAGCGCGCGCGAGCACTTGATTCAAGAGTCACGTTTTCTTTGGTTTTCTCTTTATCGGCAATAGTTTCTCTATATCCTCGGCATCATTCTTGACAACCAGCACAGCCACCGACGACAACAAGCATTAACCACTAAACAATTAATAGGCAAAACCAACTAATCATTCAAAACCAAGGCTTTCGCAATGCTCGACCAACTCGCAAACACATCCATCCTCGGCCTAATCCAAGGCCTAGCCGAATGGCTCCCAATCTCAAGCACAGGACACCTCAAAATCGCAGAACATTACTTAGGCTTGACAACCACGCCACTCTTCAACCTCATCCTCCACCTCGGAACCCTAATAGTCGTCCTCTTCTACTTCCGAACAGACATCAAAAACATCCTCAAAGCATTAGCACACCTAGACTTCAAATCCGAACACGGAATAATGATCCCACTAATCATCGTCGCAACAATACCCACAGCCCTAATCGGACTCATCTACGTCGAATTCCTCGAAAGCACGTTACAACAACTCCTCATCATCGGAACAACCTTCATCATCGGCGCAACACTCGTCTACACAAGCAAACTCGGAAAAGAAAACACAGAAACCATAACCATCACAACAGCCCTAATCATGGGAATCGCACAAGGACTAGCCATATTCCCAGGACTCTCAAGAAGCGGAGCCACAATCTCCATCGCATTACTCCTCGGATTGAAACGCGAAAAAGCCTTCAAATTCAGCTTCCTACTCTCCATCCCCGCAATACTCGGAGACACCATCGTAGAAGCAATCAAACAACGAGGACAAATCGCACTCTCAGGCATCGGCAACACCGAACTCCTCATCGCAATACTCATCACAATAATAGTAGGCTACATATCCATCAGAATAGTCTCAAAAACAATCAGATCAAAGAAATTTCATTACTTCGCAATCTACACTTGGCTACTCGGAATAGCACTCATCGCCCTAACGCTAGGCGGCTTCTAACCACTTAGGTTTGCCAACCAGAAAATCAGTCAAAAACACGGCAAACTGCTTATTCTTCCCATAAACCTTGACGATCTCTTCATTCACAAGCACTTTGAAACCTTTCTTCAACACATGCGAAAGCCCCTCCGCTACACCCGCGTTCTTGCCTCCGTCCTTCAATTTCTCCCTCAACAAACCACACACATCAGTGTACTTCCTCTTGACCAGCACAACCCATCTATCATCCTCAACATAAGGCCCACAAACCGTCCCTGCCCTCCCCAAATGCTTCCCAACAAACCGTTCACACTCCACTCCCTTATCCAAGGGCGGCCCCAAATGCAACTTAACAGGCGAAACACAACAATCCTCCAACTCAAAAACAAACACGTTCAACCCTTTCTCATCACTCCACGGAACATCCCGCAAAACAGCAAAATCACTCAACTCAACCAGCTTCCGCAAACTCCTCTGACTCTTGTACAATTGACCCCACAAAATATCGGAAACCACACCAACCTTCCCAAACGTAACAAAAACAACCGCGCTCCCACGCTTCTTCAACTCACTCTTCAGCTTACTCATAGAAAACGGAACCGTCTTAGGCGGATAGAAAAACTCTAACTTCGGCTTCTTCAAAAACCCCTGCGAAGCAGCAATAAACGTGTAAAGCCTCTGCTTACGAACGGCGGAAGCCACGTTCCGAGCCCTATCAACCGGATCAACAACCACCAACGGCTCCTCAAACAACAGATCCAACTCCCTCCGCCTATCCGCATAAAACCCTTCAATATCAATAACCAATCTCTGCTTATGTCCAGCGAACGCTTCAACAACTTTAAGAAACGAACCATAACGCAGTACCAGAAGCTCGCAGAGATATCCGCTGAACCCACCGATCTTGATCTCCGCGCCGTACGCACTGATGCCCTTCATGAACTTCTTCAGCAACCGCACTTCATTACGCATCTTACCGTCCAAACGTTTGTTAACGTAATCCGTATGAAACGGCGTACGATCCGTCGCACTCAACCAATCCATAGGCTTCGAATCATAACACGGAACAATATTCACGCGCACGTCGTCAACGAACGCTTCCAAATACGGATGCTCAGCAAACCGCTCCACCTGCTTCGCGCCTTTCGTCGCTGCTCTGGCAATTTTCAAACAAACCTCGCCCAACTTCGCCCGCGGAATACTCGTGGGCACGCGCATGAACACATCAACATCCGGCTCTCGGCTCAGCCACGTGTCCTTCGCAACCGAACCCTCCACACGCACCTGCGCCTCAACACCCAAACGCTCCGCCGCACCGCTAACCTTCTTCTCCAGCTTCTTCGCTAACGCCTCAATCTTCTTGCGCTCAGCAGCGTCTGGCATGACCCCTTTCAAAACAGTAGCTAAGACAGTTTCCATCTTATCCATCAAGACGCCTTTCAACCCGGAGGACAAAACTCCTTCAACGTCGAATAAATCGGCCCACGCGGCGTCAACTCACTCTTCTTCAACCGATAACACTTCGCCCGAACCACACCAAACTCAAAATCCTTATGATCCCCTATAAACTTCGCCAACTCCACCTTATTCCGTCCACCCCTAACCCTTGCAATCGTCAAGTGCGGACTAAAACCCTTCGGATCCGGCGCAAAACCCAAAGCCTGCAAATGCGGCTCCAACTGACTGAAAATCTGATGCAAATCATTCGCCCCCTGCGTAATCCCCGCCCAAACAACCCGCGGAGACCGCGCATCAGGAAAAGCACCCACACCGTGAATCTTCACGTCAAACGGCGTAAAATTCAACTTCTGCATACTCGCAAAAATCTTCTCCACCGTCGCTTCCGACGCGTTGCCCAGAAACCTCATAGTGATATGAATGTTCTCAGGCTCAACAGGCTTCAAATCCGCACCAGTTTTAACCAACAATGCCTGAACATCCTTCAACCTCTTCATAACAACCTCATTATCAATATCGAACGCAAGAAAACTTCTGATCGATTCCAAACTCAACACCCTTACTCTTTTTGACTCTTTCGTTTCATAAATACTTTTAACCGTAAAAAACTATCTCCTCAACAAACACAACAAGAAGGGAGAAAGCGACAGTCGACAAACTAGTTATAGCCCTCGCAGGCATGCCAGGATCAGGCAAATCCCTAGTTGTCAACATCGCCCGAGAAAAAGGCTACGATATAATCACAATGGGCGACATCGTCCGCGAAGAAACCAAACGCCGCGGACTCGAACTTACACCCGAAAACGTCGGCACAGTGATGCTAGACCTACGACAAAAGGAAGGACCAGACGTAATAGCCAAACGCTGCCTACCAAGAATCGCAGCAACAAACAACCCAAGAATCCTCATCGACGGAATCCGCAGCCTAGACGAAGTAACCGAATTCCAGAAACACTACCCCAAACTCATACTCATCGCCACCCATGCCTCGCCCCAAACACGCTTCAACCGCCTCTACAAACGAGGAAGACCCGACGACGCCAAAAACTGGCAAACCTTCCACGAAAGAGACACACGTGAACTCACCGTCGGACTCGGCAACGCAATAGCTATGGCCGAAAACATGATCATAAACGAAGGCCCAATAGAAACAACCAAACAAAAAATCACACAAACCCTCGAAAAAGTGGAACAAAAATGGAAACAGCAACCATACACATAGAAGCAGAAATAAACCCAACCGAAAGCGAACAAAAAGTCCGCGAAGCAGTGGAAAACATATTCGGCCCAATGAACACCCAAATAAAACCCCAGCACAAAGGAAGCCTACTCCAAGCAAACACCACCAGCCAAGACCCGCTAATCAAATTCCACAACCTACTCCAACGCGAACACATCCGCGCAGCCGCAAGAACCGTTCTCTTCTCAGGAATGGGAAAAAACAAACTCACCTTCTGCCTCAACAAGCAAGTCGCCTGCGCAGGACACGTCTCCTTCTCACAAGAAGCAGGTGAATCGCCCCTCGGACCCATAAGGGTCGAGATAAGAACCGAAAACCCAAGAGAAGTAGTCAAGTACCTAACATTCATGCAATAACAAGCAAAAAGTGATGTGGGCGTGCAGGAAAAAGCAACAATAACACAGAACGGCGCCGTCCTCCTCGGCAAACACCTAGCATGCGACGCCTACGAAGAAAACAGACCCCTACGCGCCGTCACACACGCCCATGCCGACCACATGCAAGGACTATCCCAAAGCCTCAGGAAATGCAGAAAAGTCCTCATGACAAAACCCACAAAAGACCTAATCGACGCCATGCGCGGAACCAGCTTCCTAAAACGCGGACACGTACAAGCCCTAGACTACAACCACACGATACAATACGAGGACGAACGCATAACCCTCCACAAAGCCGACCACATCCTCGGCGCAGCACAAATATGCGTCGAAGACAAAGAAAACAAACGCATCGTCTTCACCGGCGACTTCCGCATCGACGAAACACCCGTACTCGATTCAGACGTGCTGGTGATCGAAGCAACCTACGGAAGCCCACACTGCCGACGCCGATTCCACAAAGAAGCAAAAGACCTACTCATCTCACTCGTCGACAAAGGACTCAAACAAGGCCCAGTCTACGTCTTCGGATATCACGGTAAGATCCAGGAAATCATGCAAATCCTCAACAACGCCAACATCAACGTACCCTTCATCGTACCAGAAAACGTCTTCCACATCAGCCGCGTCTGCGAAAAACACGGCATGAGACTAGGCAAACTAATGCTCTCAACCGAACTCGAAGCCTTCGAACTCTTCGAAAAAAACACACCCTTCATAGGCTTCTACCACATGCACAGCAAAAACAAAATCAGCCCCGCAAACTTCCGCATAAGCGTCAGCGGATGGGAATTCTACAGCGCAATCCGCCAAGTCGGCGAAAAAGAATATCTCGCAGCCTTAAGCGACCACTCCGACTTCGATGGGCTACTCGAATACGTTAGACAGTCAAAACCGAGACTCGTCATAACCGACAACAGCCGCGTACGCTACGGCGAAACCCTCGCAAAAGAAATCCGCAAACACCTAGGAATAAACGCAATAGCGCTACCAAAAAGTCACGCGGTCTAACCAGCCCAAAGCCTAGAAACTTTTTCTTCAGGAAATAGACGAATCATCCTCACCCCTTATAGGCACGAATCAGCTTCCAGCTCCTAAAGGTAAAGGTGAAAATTATATGAGCAAAATGGCAAAAACCGCCGCAGTAGTCGCATTGCTATTAATCGCATTAAGCGCCGTCGTCATCGCATACGCCGGCTCAAGAAACAATTTCAAAGCCAATGACGATCAACAAGCAAACATCCAAGACATGCAAGGCTTCATGCAACGCTACTTCAACTCCAACGGAACGGTACCACCAGGCCAACTTAAGCACATGATGGAAAATGAGTGCAACGGCCGCCCGTTGATCAACAGGTTCTTACAGAACGCTACCGCAGCAACGGTTCAAGGAACGGTAGTCACAGAATTCAAAGGCATGCTAATCCTCGACACAAACACAAGCCAAGTACGAATCCTACTGCCCAAAAACTGGGCCGTAAACAGCGAAGTCGTCAACAGAACCACATTATTCAACAGCACGTTCGCAACCACAGGTTCGAACATCACGATAAAAGTGTTGGAAAGCAACATGTTCAACAACACAAGCTTCACAATCAATGTCATGATGGGCTACGAAGCGATCAACGCAACAAACACGCACGCAGCCGCAGTACTCCCATTCAACATACAAACACCGTAGCCAAAGATCTGCACTCGCCTTCCACTCTTTTTTGTTATTTGACCTACACCACTCGCCGCTGGACGTGCCTTGGCAGCGTGTCGGAATATTGGAGCTCTCTTACCTAAATCGTAACGGAACGATCATAACCCAAAAAGGGCGCACGTTCTGCTTTTCACTTCAGCACGTCTGCCCTGAGACTAATCACTTAACCGAACGTTTTGATTTTCTAGCCGATTTCACTTCTTTCCACGAGTATGTGCAGTACGGATCGCCTTTCGACATGCTCTTCGTCAAAGTCATCCACAACTTCGGCGCAAAAACCACACTAACACCATTATCACCCACCACAGCGCCTTCGGTAGGATAACCATACTTTGCAAGAGCCCTCCCACCCTTCTCAAAAGCACCGATCTGCTTCGCGGTCTTCTCAGCCTGCCACTTGCCAATGTCGTAAGAAGCCTTCATCACCAGCTTCCTTCCTTCCTCACCATATTTGCCGACAACCTCCGCAACGATGCTGCCTACCATTGCACCCCACATCTCCATAGTTGAGTTAAGAAGATTCCGCAGATACTCAACTTCCTCTTTTCTCTCGACCAAACCAGCCTACCCCGATAAACGAATCACAGACAAAAAGCATCATATAAAAACTTCCCCAACAACCAGCGCGTGCTATCCCACTGTCTGGAAAATGCTAAATACCTCTGCGAAAAGAATTGTGATACCGAGAAGATGACCGAACTAGAACACTCTCAATGCCCTTATTGCGGTGTACTCATATCTCGTACAGACAAGTATTGCAAAAACTGCGGAAAAGTCCTAATCAAATACTCCGACATTGCCCAACCGCAGCCACATCAACCATGGTCAGAACCACTACCGCCAGAAGAAACATACGAAAGAAAATACTCAATGTTTCAACGCTTCTACAAACTCATCGTTTCACCGTCTGAAGCAATGGAAGACATAGGAAAAGCACCAGACTATAGCGGTCCCCTAATCCTTGTAATTCTTAGAATGATCATCGGAGCAATCGCCATCGCCCTAGCCTTCCAGAAAATTCAGTGGATGGGCGACAGCGGGATCATCAGCCAAGCTTCCGGCATTCTTTCAGGAATAATTGCATTGGGCGTAGTAATCGGCGTATTTCTGTTAATAGCATTCTGGTTGGGAAAATCCTTCATAGTCAAACACGCATGCGACAGCGGAAGTAGCTGGACATTTCAAACAGCCGCCTCGGTAACAGGATATGCATACATTGCAGACTTCATCTTCGGAATAATAGGTCTGATAGTGCTCTACGCGTTGATTCCGCCGATAACTTTCAACGTTTCCAACATGGAAGCAACGAGGCAAGCCCTCGCCGACTATCAGTCCCACGTACTGTCAATCAGGCTTCTGTTCTCAATCCCCGTCAGTTTCATAGCTTTGCTGTGGAAATCTTACCTAGGAGCTTTGGGCACAAAATCGGGCACCCATAAAAAAGCATCAGTGAGTCTGGGCTTCCTTGTGTTTTTCATTCTAGGCCTGCTTGGATGGCTGATTTCCTTCCTAACCACCCGCACTATCTAAGCTAATCAGCAATCGACCTCGATAGCCTCACACGATTCCAAAACAACCAATGTAACAGCTATTCCAGTCCACGGGAAAAACGCAGAACGCGCTTACAGGTCTCCTCGGGCAATGTGAGACAGTTCGTGCTCCAAAACTTCCTTAAGACTATGATAAGGATTCTCGCGAACCAATATAACATAATCAACCTCAACAAACTCGTCAGCGTTAAACACACACGCGTCAGTACCTTTAGTCGACAGGACTCTCCCCCATTCAATCATTTCCCTCCCGACATCAGCCCAGCACTTCCTCAACGCCATGACCCGGTCAAAATCACCATCGTCCAGTTGAAACGCCTTCACTCTTGGAAACGCCTTGCTACTAAGCGTCTTCCATATCGAGGCAAGCTGCTTCTTAGGAATCGCCTTCGCATTGACTCTGATTCCTTCAATGGTAATCACGGTAAACATTCCCCAATCGTCGCTTCAAACTTCAAGGTGCATAAGAAGCACGTACCAAGCCATGGCTATGATAAAAATCTTGACACCTCTATGAGCTTGCTTCCCTCCTGATGTACTCGACCTTTTGCTTCGTTTTGTTTTCAACGACAAGAGCTGTAAGAGAAGCTTCACCGAACGCGTTTATCACCTCTTCCCTTTTCGTCCTCAACAAGCCCTTCGTCTCAACAGTCACACCATGCGCATTAAAGTAACCAGTAATTGCCACGCTGTCTTTCGCAGAAACGTCAAGATCTGCTGGATACTTGACAAGAATCCTGTCTCCGAAATCACTCTGAAGATAAAAATACGTTGCCGAGGCCGTCATTTTCACAGTTGTAGGAATAATCTCAAAAAACCAACTGGCAACAGTCGCCTCATTCGTTTGGTCAATACTGACAACAGAGTCCACGAAACCCTCAACCTTCACCGCCTTCCTGTTGTAGTCTAACTGACGAAGCAGAAGCTCCTTGATGTTCAATGCAACAGGATCCAACTCCTGAGAAATACAAGCAAGTTCAGTCTCAACAAACGCAGGCAACTTCAAATCACACCATCTCCTCCAGAGAACTGTGCTTCAAGCTCTTTTTAAGAATAGCGCGCTCTCAGTTCTGATCGCTCGATTTCGCCCAAAAGTTAAAAGGCCACAAAACAGACAGTTCCTGAATTGCCACAGGAGAAAAAACACATGCCCAAATCATCCGCACTATCAGGCTTCTACAAACTAACCCCAAAAGAACGCCTAAACCTCGTCAAAGAAATCGCCGGACTGACAGAAGAAGAAGCAACCATGCTTCAGAACACCGGCTCACTACCTCTTGACGTGGCCGACCGAATGATAGAAAACGTCATCGGCGCCTTCCCAATCCCACTCGGCATAGGAGTAAACTTCCTCATCAACGGACGTGACTACCTCATCCCCATGGCCATAGAAGAACCATCGGTAGTCGCAGCCGCAAGCCACGCCGCAAAAATGGTCCGCGACGGCGGCGGCTTCCACACGAGCAGTACTCCCCCGATAATGATAGGACAAATCCAAGCTGTCGGAATAAAAGACCCCTACGCCGCAAGAATGAAAGTCATACACGCAAAAGAAGAAATCCTGAAAAAAGCCAACGACCAAGACCCCGTCCTCGTCAACGCAGGCGGCGGCGCACGAGACCTAAACGTCAAAGTCATTCACACAACACAAGGGCCCATGCTCATAACCGAACTGCACGTCGACTGCCGAGACGCCATGGGTGCAAACGCAGTTAACACCATGGCTGAAGCCGTAGCTCCACTTATAGAACGAATGACAGGCGGCCGCGTCTACCTGCGCATAATCTCCAACCTCGCAGTGAAACGATTGGTCCGTGTATCTTGTCTTGTACCCAAAGAAGCAGTAGGCGGAGAAGAAGTGGTCGATGGCATAGTCAATGCCTACGCCTTCGCTGCAGCCGACCCTTACCGAGCAGCAACACACAACAAAGGCATCATGAACGGAATAATAGCCGTAGTTATAGCAACAGGCAACGACCACCGAGCTATCGAAGCCGGAGGACATGCCTATGCAGCCATAACCGACCACTACACATCACTCTCTACATGGGAGAAAAACCACAACGGTGACCTCGTCGGCTCCATGGAACTGCCGATGGCCGTCGGACTCATAGGCGGAGCAGTAAAAACACACCCGATAGCTAAAATCGCCGTCAAAATCCTCGGCGTAAAATCAGCAAACGAGTTCGGTGAAGTCTTGGCAGCTGTCGGATTAGCCCAAAACCTCGGAGCATTACGCGCACTGGCAAACGAAGGAATACAAAGAGGACACATGTCACTCCACGCCAGAAACATAGCAGTCACAGCAGGCGCGCAAGGAGAACAAATCGACATCATCGCCGCAAAAATAGTAGAAGAACGCAAGATCCGCGTCGATAGAGCCAAAGAACTCCTCGACAAGATAAAAACCACTGGAAAAATCTAAAAAGCCTCAGCCAAGCATGTACACACGGCGATAAACAGTGAAAATAATCCCAGGCCCCGCATCCAGAGAGCTAGGCGAAAAACTAGCCAATGAACTTCACGCTGAAATAGTACCAGTTTTTCTGAAAACCTTCCCAGACGGCGAATCCTACATCCGTTTCGAAAAACAGAACCTCAAAGGAGAAGACGCCGTCATCGTTCAAACCACAAGCCCACCTCAAGATCAAAGA
>Ga0315296_10000495_pt1 | contig 35973 bp, 34 predicted proteins | sample YL17G14_18_MG_FD_203921 | JGI IMG/M metagenome (GOLD analysis project Ga0315296, IMG submission 203921) | Sediment microbial communities from Yellowstone Lake, YNP, Wyoming, USA - YL17G14_18 | ecosystem: Environmental > Aquatic > Freshwater > Lake > Sediment | place: USA: Wyoming | collected... | reverse complement strand
TCCCCCGAACTGCCTGTTCCTTGGTAATGGTTATTTCGTAGCGCACGTCCTGACTCCGGGGACGTTGAGCCTGGCTGAATACTTCTTCAAATCTCACCCCCCGCGGGCTACCTGCTCCCTGACGATATACCCTGAAGGGAAACCCCCTCCCCTTTAGGGCGTCACCAAAGATATCATCGAGGAAGTCAAATCCAAGTCCAGACCCGCCAAAGTCTTTCATTAAATCTTCAAAGGTAGTCCGAGTATAAGGGCTGCCAAAGATGTCGCCAATATTACCCACCGTGCCGAACTGGTCATATTGCTTTCTCTTTTCCGGGTCGCCGAGAACGCTGAAGGCTTCGTTAATCCCTTTGAACTTTTCGTTGGCCCATTGTTCCTTCCCCGGGTTACGGTCGGGATGGTATTGCATCGCCAGCTTCCGATAGGACTTCTTTATCTGCTCCTCGGTAGCGTTTCTCGGTACACCTAGAATCTGGTAATAGTCTTTAGCCATTTTTCTTTTGCCTCGCTTGTGGCTGGGACTGAAAATTTATCCTAGAATTATAAGTATATCACAGTAGCCGGACAAATTTTAGCGTCTGGTTTAGAGATTATCTAGCAACCTATCTCCCTCAGCACCCTGAAAAATCAAAGATTTTTTAGGGAACCCGCTTTAGCTTTAGGTGGTAACCTATCCCCCTGACCCCCTTTCCAAGGAGAGGGGGATAAAGGGGTCCCCACGAAATCCTGATTTCGTGGGGTAAGATTAAGGGGGTGAGGTTAATAAATAATCTCAGTTAGACACCCCCCTTGTTCAGATTACCCCAAGCGGGTAAAATGATGACGGGAAAGGATGATGGGAAATGGCTGAGCAGTTGGGTAAGATTGAAAGGCTTGATGCCGAGCACTTCACCGGCAAGAGGAAGCTCTATCTTGTTCCCCTAATATTCTCTGGAGAAGAGGCTCCCGCGGAATATGTGCCGAAGTTTAATCTCTACTGGGAGCAGGTAAGCCAGCAGATAGCTAACCTGGAGTCGGCAATAGGCAGGGTGAACCATGTCTACCATGAGTCAATTGTTCTGGCGGGCGAGAAGGGGCTCAAGGTAATCGAGAAACTGAATCCCCGCTGTTACCAGATTGCTAAGGACAAGTGCCAGAGCGGGGCGGTGCTTGAGGCGACTGAGGATGAAGAGCTGACGGGGGAGGGTATAGACTGGGAGAGGTGTCTCCTTATGGGGTTTATCAGTCAGAAGGTGGCTAAGATGGTCTCTGAATTCTATGTCGAAGCTTCAAGGAAGCGGTATGAGCATATTGCCCGGAGAATAGACGAGACGCTTAAGGCTAATGAGGCGGGGATACTCTTTATCCGGGAAGGCCACATGATTCAATTTTCTCCGGATATAGAGGTGTTTAGCGTGGTACCGCCGGCACTGGACGAGATTCATCGCTGGCAGCGTAACCGCTTATCGCAGGAGGGGAAAGAGAAGGCCGAGAATCAAACAGGAGAGTGATTTATGAATGATGCGGCAATTTTGGTAAGTAGCCTTGCCTTTAGTTACGGTAGTCTCCGGGCGATAGACGACATGTCGCTGGAGATACCGTCCGGCACCAGCTTTGGGTTGCTGGGGCCTAACGGTTCCGGCAAGACCACGTTGATTCGACTGATGGTCGGACTGCTCAGGCCGGCCGCCGGCACTATACGGTGCCTGGGGAAGGTGCCCTCACCGGCTAGTGCCAGACTTATCGGTTATATGCCCCAGCTGCCCTCACTTTATAACGAGCTGTCGGTAGAGCAGAATATAGACTTCTTTGCCCATATCTACGGCTTAAGGGATAAAAAACAAAGGGCGCCAATGGTTGCCGAGGTTATCAAGCTGGTCGACCTCTGGCCTAGACGGAAAACTCAGGTAATGAAATTGAGCGGTGGTATGAGACAGCGAGTAAGTCTGGGTTGTGCCATCGTCCACAAGCCGCCACTGATTTTCCTGGACGAGCCCACCGTTGGTCTCGACCCCGAACTCAGAGTGCGCTTCTGGGACTACTTTGAAAGTCTTACCCGGAGCGGCTCTACCCTCATTATCTCCAGCCACACGATGGATGATGCCGCTCACTGCCAGAAACTGGCTTTCCTGCGGCAGGGCCAGATTATCGCTCTGGGGTCGCCGGCGGAACTCAGGGCTGCCACCGGCACTGCCGAAGCGACACTGGAGGATGCCTTCCTCTACTTTATTAAGCGCGGCGAGGTGAAGAAAGATGTCAAGTAATACGTTGACCATTGCCAACCGGATTATCCATCAACTGATACGCGACCGCCGCACTATAGCGCTGCTGGTTATCGTGCCGCTGGTCATCGCCAGCCTCATTGGCGTCAGCGTCCCCGATAAGAGCACACTGGATTATACCGCCCCGGCCATCCTGGCGGTGCTGATATTCTTCTTCGGCTTTCTGCTGACCGGTATCAGTTTTTACCGAGAGCGCTCCCAGGGGACGCTGGAGCGGCTTATGGCTTCACCGGTCTCGCGGCTGGATATCGTGGGCGGTTATCTTCTCGGCTTCCTGCTCTTCGCCTTGGTTCAAACCCTGATTCTCTTCTTCTACCTCATCTACGTCCTGAAAATCAGCTACCACGGCGAGCTGTGGCAAATCCTCGTCTTCCAGGTACTCATCGGCATCGGCGCTGTCTGCCTGGGGACTTTCTTCTCTATATTCGCCAGGAACGAGTTCCAGATGATACAGTTTATACCGCTGATAATCGTGCCCCAGATGTTTCTCTGCGGGCTGCTCTGGCCGGTAAGCCAGATGCCGGAGTACCTGCAGTGGATAGCCAAGTTCCTGCCCCTGACCTACGGGGTGGACGGAATCAGGGCGCTGATGCTTCAGGGACAAAACCTGCTGGACATAGGCAAAGAAGTTGGCGTCCTGGCTGGCTACGCCGTGGGCCTGCTGATACTAGCTGCCTTCACCTTGAGACGCGGTGCTTCCGCCTGAGGCCTCATCGCCGTGTGTAAGCTCTATCACGGCGTAAGTTGACATGCTACCCGAAATTCGTTAAAATAGTAAAGTCTACCTTAATCATTAATGTGGGGTGAAATATGGGCAAGTCAGACCTGGTATCAGAAATTGTCGAGCTTGAGCGTCAGGCGAACCGGCTCATAAGGCAATATCCCTTTGATGCTTGGATGGAAATTAATCTGACCATTCCCCAGCTTAAAAGCCTCTTTTTCATTGCTAAACAGCGAGGTACGAACTCCAGAAATCTGGCAGCCGCCCTGGGTGTCACGCCACCGAATATGACCGGCGTTGTTGACCGATTAGTGGAGCGGGGCTTGGTAAGCCGCAAGGAGAACCCGGAAGACCGCCGTGCCCATATACTTCAGGTTACGGAGAAAGGAGAGGCCATCATTACCAACCTTAGGGACCGGAGAAGGAGCAATATCCTTGAGATTCTGGGTGGTATGAATAGAGAAGAGCTCTCTTGTCTCGCTAGGGGATTAGCCTCACTGGTCAAGGCAGCCCAAACAGACAAGGAGGAAAGTTGAAGATGGACATGATTGAAGTCAAAAATCTGACCAAGAAGTTCGGCCACTTCACGGCGGTAGATGATGTTTCTTTTCAAGTAGGCAAGGGCGAGATATTCGGGCTTCTCGGTCCTAATGGTGCCGGGAAGACCACCGCTATAAGGTGTCTGCTCACTCTAATCAAGCCTACCTCAGGCGAGGCAAAAATCTCTGGCATTGATATTTCGAAACACGCTGGGCAGGTACGCCAGCTTTGTGGCTACGTGCCACAGGACGTCTCGGTGGACGGCGAAATGACGGGTTATGAGAATCTTCTCTTTTACGCCAAGCTTTACTATGTTCCCGGTTCGGAGCGGAAAAGACGCATTCAGGAGGCTTTGGAATTCATGCAGCTTACCGACCGGGCCAATGGTATGGTAAAAAGCTACTCCGGTGGTATGATGCGCCGTCTGGAAATAGGACAGGTGCTGGTGAACCAACCCCGGATTCTCTTCCTGGATGAACCCAGCATCGGCCTTGACCCATCAGCCAAGCGGGATATCTGGGATTATGTGGTTCGACTACGCGATGAGTTTGAGACCACCATTCTTCTCACCACTCACGATATGCTTGAAGCTGACGAACTCTGCGATCGCATTGCTATTATGAATCGGGGCCGAATAGTGGGAACCGGTTCACCAGAGCAGCTAAAGGCTGGGCTCGGGGGCGATGTGGTATCATTCACTACCTCAGCTGCGGACTGTAGTGCCCTTCTCCGTCAGTTGGGTTACCAGCTACTATCCCGCTCTCCCGATAGCGTCTACGATATAGTTGTGAGCAATGGCGACCGGGAGATACCCCGAATTCTGGAAGAATTGAAGAACCATGGCATCGTTACAACATCAGTCTCACTCAAGCGGGCGACTCTTGATGACGTTTTCCTCCGCTATGCCGGCAAGCGTATTGATGAGAGTGAAGCTGATTGGCAGAGTACCAGGATGACGAGAAGAACGGTGAGGAGGCTAAGAAAATGATGGCGTTGAGAGCAATAACAAGCGTCTTTACCATAACTGAGTTTGAGTTGCGGAAGGTATACCACGATATGTCACAGGTCTTCATCAGGGCGCTGCAACCAGTACTGTGGCTGGTCATTTTTGGCGAGGTATTCTCCAAAGTCCGTGTCCTGCCGACCACGGGCTACAGCTATCTCCAGTTTCTTACGCCCGGTGTTCTGGCTCAGTCAGTAGTCTTCATGGCTATTTTCCTAGGGATAACCCTGGTCTGGGAGCGAGACCTGGGCTTGTTACATAAGTTGTTGTCAGCCCCCATCCCGCGTTCCAGCATAATTATCGGTAAGGCTTTCGCCGCTGGCGCCCGCTCCATTTTGCAGGCAATAGTGGTATTTATCTTGGCACTGATTATGCGCATTGAGCTGACCATAGACGTAGTTAGTGTGCTTGGAGTTCTTTTTATCATCATACTGTCAGGCATGTGCTTTTCCAGCCTTTCTATTTTTCTGGCTTCGCTATTCAAGACGCGCGAACGGATGATGGGCATTGGCCAGGCAATAACCATGCCGCTGTTCTTTGCCAGCAGCGCCATCTATCCCATTGACCTCATGCCGGACTGGCTCAAGATAATAGCTCGAGTTAATCCGCTGAGCTACATTGTTGATGCCCTGCGGGCGTTACTGGTCACTGGTGACTTCAGTCGTTTACCCGTTGACCTTGGTGTTCTGGTACTGGCCGTAATTGTGATGGTTGGTCTTGCCACCTTAGCTTTCCGGCGCATCATTGAGTGAGCCAGACACCCAGACCTCGAGGGTAAATCTGGACATAGCGGAGCCGCTTACAGGGAGCCTAGCGCCTTTTCCGCGGCCTTAATTGTAAGCTGGATATCCTCTCCGCTGTGAGCAAGAGAGATGAAAGCGGCCTCAAACTGGGAGGGTGGCCAGTATATGCTCTCTGCCAGCAAGCCGTGAAAGAATTTGCGGAACAGAGCGGTATCCGCTTGCTTGGCTGATTCATAATCAACCACCGGACCGCTGGTGAAGAACACGGTGAGCAGCGAGGCGACGCGCGAGACATGTAAACCAGTGCCAGTTTTAGCCGCCGCGGCTATTCCCTTTTCCAGACTTGATGCCTTATGTTCAAGCTGGCGGTAAATCTCAGGCTGCCCCAGGACCTTAATTGTCTCTATTCCCGCCGTCATCGCCAGGGGATTTCCCGATAATGTCCCGGCTTGATACACCGGCCCTGCGGGCGCCATCATTTTCATAATCTCCCTTTTCCCACCATAGGCGCCTACCGGCAGCCCGCCACCAATAATCTTGCCCAGGCAGGTCAGGTCAGGGGTAACGCCATAAAGACTCTGGGCGCCGCCGTAGCCGACACGAAAGCCGGTGATAACCTCATCAAAAATAAGGAGAGCGCCAAATTCTCGGGTTAATTCCCGTAAGCTGTTCAAAAAACCGGGCCGGGGTGGTATCACCCCCATGTTAGCCGCTACTGGTTCGACTATTACCGCGGCGATTTCCTTCGGGTAGCGCTGAAAAAGTTGCTCTATGGCTTTAGCGTCATTGTAGGGGGCTACCAGTGTATTCTGGGCGTAGCTTAATGGCACACCGGGGGAATCGGGTATACTCAGGGTTGCCAGGCCGGAACCGCCTTGGGTAAGCAGCCCATCGGCATGACCATGGTAGCCACCGGCGAATTTCAGGATTTTGTCTCGGTGGGTAAAAGCCCGTGCCAGCCGTAGCGCCGTCATTGTCGCTTCCGTTCCTGAATTGACAAAACGGAGCATCTCAACAGAAGGCATAGCTTCTGATATCATCTTGGCTAGCGTGCTCTCCAACTTGGTGGGAGCACCGAAGCTTGTCCCCCGTCCCACGGCGTCTTTCAGGGCGGCGGTTACCGTCGGATAGGCATGTCCCAGGATAAGCGGGCCCCAGGAGCCGACGTAGTCGATGAACTCATTTCCGTCGGCATCGTAGATTTTTGAGCCCTTTCCTCTGCCGATGAAGGGGGGAGTCCCCCCCACCGCCTTGAAGGCGCGTACCGGGCTATCAACGCCACCCGGTAAATAGCGCTGGGCTTCATTAAAAAGTCTTCGGGAATTTTTGAAGTCTTTCATAAGCCCTTCCTTAGATAGATTGAAGCCAGCGGGCAACGTCCTTGGCATGATAGGTAATAATGATATCGGCACCAGCCCTCTTGATGGCGGTAAGAATCTCCATGACCACTCTTGGCTCATCTAGCCAGCCCATCTGCATTGCCGCTTTCACCAGGGCGTATTCGCCACTGACATTGTAGGCAGCGAGGGGATGGTTAAAAGTATCGCGTACCCGCCGTATCACATCCAGATAGGCTAAAGCGGGCTTAACCATAATTATATCCGCTCCCTCTTTGATGTCCTCTTCCACTTCCCGCAGCGCTTCCCGGACATTGGGCGGGTTCATCTGGTAGGAGAGGCGGTCGCCGAACTGCGGGGCTGACTCGGCGGCTTCACGAAAAGGCCCGTAAAAGGCTGACGCATACTTAGCCGCATAGGAAAGAATAGGAATGTTCTGGAATCCATTTGTGTCCAGACTTTCTCGTATTGCTTTAACTCTTCCATCCATCATATCCGAAGGGGCGACGATGTCAGCACCAGCTTCAGCGTGGGAGAGGGCCGTTTGGGCCAGGAGGGGCAGCGTCTGGTCATTGTCAACATCGCCATTAACGACCACGCCGCAGTGTCCGTGACTGGTGTACTCACAGAGACAGACATCGGTTATCACCAGAAGCTCGGGCACGGCCTTCTTTATGGCTCGTATCGCCTTGGGAATGACTCCTTGGGGGTGATAGGCTGATGAGCCAACTTCGTCCTTATGTTGGGGAATACCGAAAAGCAGAACTGCGGGAATTTTGAGTCTGGCTATTTCCTCTACCTCCAGGGGCAACTGGTCAGGGGAAAAGCGAAAGATACCCGGCATGGAGGATAGTTCTTGTTTTATGCCTTGTCCCTCAACGACAAAAATGGGGTAAACCAGGTCCCCGATATCAACACGGTTTTCCTGCACTAATGCCCTTAGCGGCTCCGTCCGGCGGAGACGGCGGAGGCGTAACTCAGGGAAAGCGGCCATTTAAGTCTCCTTTCCGAAATACTCTTCTATTGCGGCTACCAGGCCGGGTATGGTGTGTTCGTGGGCAACTATATCTACCTTCAGTCCCGCCCTGGTGGCAGTATCGGTAGTTTTGGGTCCAATGCAGGCAATTCTGATATTATCTAGGGCCACCTTTTCCTTCTTCAAGGCGGCGACGAGATTAGACACTGTTGACGAGCTGGTAAAGGTGACAACATCGATTTCGCCTGATGACAGGAGCTTTCTAGCTCGAGAGGCAGCATTAGTCATCGGCGCCGTCTTATAAACCGCCACCTCGTGCCCTTCGGCTCCAAGCTGGGCAAGTCCTCTGGTTAGTTTCTTATCAGCGATAGCGGCTCTGGGCAGGAGGAAGCGCTGTCCATGGATATTCCAGCTCCTCAGCCCGGCGATAAGACCTTCGCTGGTATAAACGGCAGGACAATAATCAGGAGTTATCCCTTTCTGCTCCAGGGCTTTAGTGGTCGCCGGCCCAATAGCACCAACTTTGAGGCCATGGAAAGCCCGGCTATCAAGCTTCAGGCTATGTAGCCGCGCGAAGAAAGCGTCGACGCCATTGACGCTGGTAAAGATTAGCCACTGATATTGGGCTAAATTCAGGATAGCTTGGTCGAGTTCTCCATAGTTAGGAAGGCGCTGGATGTTGATAACCGGTAGCTCAACCGGCTGAGCGCCCCTCTCGGCGAGAAGTCGGCTCAAGGCGCTTGCCTGATGTCGTGCCCTGGTCACCAGTATTCGCTTACCCGAGAGGGGGCGGTTATCAAACCAGCGCAGCTTATCTCTCAGTCGGACTACCTCCCCCACCACAATAACTGCGGGGGGACCAAGCCGGTGCTCTTTTACTGTCCGAGCAATATCTTTAAGAGTGCCGACCAGAGTCTGCTGCTGGGGGTGGGTGCCATCAGCAATTACTGCTATTGGGGTATCAGAAGGTCTGCCGTACTCCAGTAGCTTAGCCACTATCTTGGGTAGGTTTTGCCTGCCCATTAGAAAGACCAGCGTATCCACGGCAGTAGCCAGCTTTTCCCAGTTGATACCGGGGCTACCTTTGCCGGGAGCTTCGTGACCGGTGATTACGGCAAAGGATGACGCCAGCCCGCGCTGAGTGACGGGAATGCCGGCATAGGCCGGAACGGCTATTGCCGATGAAACTCCGGGCACTATCTCAAACGGGATGTGGTTATCCGCCAGTATTTCGGCTTCCTCCCCGCCCCGCCCCAAAACAAACGGGTCGCCACCCTTAAGCCGCACCACAGTCTTGCCTTCTTTTGCCTTCGCTACCAGGATTTGGTTTATTTCAACCTGCTCCCTGGTGTGTTCCGACGTGGTCTTACCCACATATATCTTCTCTGCTTTAGGTGATGCGGTGTCTAGAAGGCGCTCATCAAGCAGACGGTCGTAGACAATAACATCAGCCTGTGCCAGGCACTCAAGCCCCTTTTGCGTAATCAGTCCGGGGTCACCGGGTCCAGCCCCCACCAGATAGACTTTGCCCGCTTTCATTCGTCTCTTACCTCGGCAGTAAACTCAGATGCTCCCATACCGAGCATCTTGCGAGCGAGTTTGTCCCCCACCTCCTCTGGAGACGTAGCCCTGCCTTCCTCTGAGGCGCGCAGCATACCGCGGCCACTGGGACTGGCTATCATCCCTTCGAGCCTCAGGGTGGCCTTGTTGACCCTTCCGAGGGCGGCAATCGGGGCGCGGCAGCCACCCCCCAGAGCCCGGAGAAAAGCGCGCTCGGCAGTTATGCTCTGCCAGGTGGGAAGATGATTTAGGGGAGAAATAAGGTCTGCTATCTCCTTGTCATCCCGCCGTGCTTCAATTACCAGTGCTCCTTGCCCAACGGCGGGTAAAAAATGACTGAGTGGCAGGTATTCGGTTATTCTCTCCTCCCACCCCAGGCGTAGTAATGCTGCTGCCGCCACAATAACACCATCAACCTCCCCAGAGGAAACCTTCCTGAGACGGGTATCAACGTTACCCCTCAGGCTGCAGACTTCAAGCTCAGGGCGGTATCGGGTAAGCTGAACCGCACGCCGCAGACTGCCAGTGCCGATTCTGGAGCCAGGGGCAAGCTCATTTAGCCTTGATTTGGCGACCAGCACGTCCCTCGGGTCGAGCCTTTCGGTCACTGCCAGTAGGCGCAGCCCGGGCGGTAGCTCTGTTGGCAGGTCCTTGAGGCTGTGCACGGCTAGGTCAATCCGGCTGTCAAGCAGGGCCTCTTCCAGCTCCTTGACGAAGATGGCGGTATCCATCTCGCCAATACGGTGGCTTCGGTCACCAGTAGTTACTATTTTCTTGAGACTTACCTCAAGATGAGGATTTATCTCTCTAATCTTGGTGATTACGGACTCAGTCTGGAGCCGGGCGAGCTGGCTGCCCCGGGAGCCAATAGTGAGCTTCTGTCTCATCCTCGGTTCTCCTCGTCCAGCCGGAAAATTTCCCGCAGCATCTCGGCGTAGTTACTGCTGCCGTTGGCTTTGAGATACTGGATGGGGTCTTTCAGTATCTTGCTGACAATGGCTCTGGTCATCATTTCCAGACTATACTGCTCTTCCTTGGTCAGGTGGGGCAGTTTTTTCACCGTGCGGTCTAAGTGTGAGCGGCGTATTTCTTCGGCCTTTTTCGTTATGGCGCGAATGAGCGGCCTGACCTTAAATTCCTGCCACCACAAAGTAAACTTATCCAGTTCATCGGCGATAATCTGGCTCGCTTTCTGGATTTCGTCTTCCCGTTGCCTGCGGTTTAGCTGGGAAAGTTCGCTGAGGTCATCTATATTGTAGAGAAAGACATTCCCAATCTGACTCACCGCCGGCTCCACGTTTCGGGGTACCGCGATATCTATTATTACCAGAGGAAGCTCTGGGCGTCTTGCCATCGCCTGCTTTACCTGGCCAACGCCCAGAATCCGGTGCGGCGCCCCGGCGCAGGTAACGACTATATTAGCCGTGAGTAGTTCTTCCCTGAGGTTACCCGAACTGATTGGCGTGCCACCCAGTTGCGCCGCCAGAGCCGAAGCCCTTTCTTGAGTGCGCCCGACAACTACCATGTGGGATATCCCCCGGTCTTTGGCGACCTTCGCCGCCAGTCTTCCCGCCTCGCCGGCACCGATGACCAGCATTTTGCCACCCTTAAGGTCACCGACAATCCTTGCCGCCAAGTCCACCGCTACCGAGCTGACGGAAAGAGCATTTCTACTGATTCCGGTTTCCTCACGAACGCGTCGGCCCGTTCGAATGGCGCTCTGGAAAATATGACGCAGTGGTAGATTGGCCATCCCGGCCCTTTCCGCCGCCTCCAGGGCATGCCCCACCTGTCCCAGAACCTCAAATTCGCCGACTATCATTGATTCCAGGCCACTGGCGACGCGAAACAGGTGTTCCACCGCAGTTCTATCCTCCAATAGATAGACATACTGGAGCAGGGCGGTATCAGGGATATTCAGTCGTGCCTTCAGGAAGTCCAGGCTTGCCTTTTCGGTATGGCGGGCGTCACTATCAATGGTATATACCTCAGTGCGGTTGCAGGTGGACAGGATTATACCCCGGGATATATAGGAGCGAAACAGGGGCAAGGCGTCATCGAGCTTGCTGGTGCTGATGGCCACCTTCTCGCGGATAGCCACCGGTGCTGTCTGGTGGTTTATTCCGACTAGGCTAATTCTCATCTCCTTGGCCTCATAAGCTTGTCAAGCAATACCGCCTTAGCTTTTTCCCCATCGCCTTTCTGCAACAGGTCGAGCATTAAATCCAGGTCAAGGGCTTCCTGCCAGTCGTCACCGCTAACTTTGATTCCCCGCCGTTTTACTTCAGCGCGCACCTCAGCAATCAGATTAACCAGAGAGGCATACTCATCGCCGAACTCTTTCTCCAGTCGGGTTCGGATTTTTCGCGTCAGCGCCGGACTTCTTCCGGTAGTCGAGACGGCAATAGTCATATCTCCCCGGCGCACCGACGAGGGGGCAATGAAATCGGAATTCTCCGGGTCATCGGCCGCATTGACCAGAACCGATTTGTCTTTAGCCTCTTTTACTACCTGCCGGTTAATCTCGCTATCATCGCTGGCGGCGATGACAAGAAATGCTCCTGGCAAATCTCCGGCCTGGTAGTGTCTTCGGAGTACTTTTACCTCTCCGGTCTCCGCTAGCTTATTTAGTTCCGGGCAAAGGTCAGGGCTGATTATCTCAACATTGGCGCCGTGCTCGAGAAGTGTCCTGACTTTGCGCCGGGCAACCTGCCCGCCACCAATAACCACGCATCTCTTCCCGCTGATGTTGAGAAACATCGGGTAAGAAGCAAGACCCTTTGCCTTTTTCATCTCCCTTTCCTTAATCCGGCGATAGTGTAAATAAGGCCCATATCAAGGCTATCACGGACCAGCTTAGCCAGCTTGTCATACTCAACGTCACGCTTGTGGTCATCACCACTAAAGCTGAGGGATTGTCCCTTGGCGGCGGCAATGTGTCTCAGGATGCCGCGTCGAAGTTCTTGATTGTGGAACAGCCCGTGAATGTACGTCCCCAGAACTCGGCCGCTGTCACCCAGACAGCCATCAAGCATATCGCATGGCTGACCGGAACGTTCCCGAATATGAAAGGCGGTTTTCCCCTTGCCGTTTTCTGTCCGGCCCATGTGAATCTCGTAGCCTTCAAAGCTGGTATTCCGGGCTTCAGCGAGAAGCCCGCGGTCGGCGGCGACATTGCCCCTTATCTGGTGAGTCTCCTTGGTCGGCAGGAAGGCGGTGGTTATCGGCAGGAGACCCAGGCCTCGGCTTCGCCGAACCTCTGATTCTACGTGGTCAGGGTCATTAATATATGTCCCCAGCATCTGGTAGCCGCCGCAAATGCCGATGACAAAAGCCCCTTGACTATAGAGCTTGGTAATCCGGTGTGCTAGGCCACTTCTCTTTAACCAGCCCAGGTCGGCAACGGTGGTCTTGCTTCCCGGCAGGATAATTAAATCAGGGTGGCCCAGACTATCGATAGACCTCACATAGTGGACTCTGACCCTCGCCTCTTTGTCCAGCGGGTCAAAATCGTCGAAGTTGGAGATATGGGGCATCCTGATTACGGCAATATCTATCTGGGCGTTATCTTGTTGGGGCTTTAGCTGTTCTAAAGCTACCGAATCCTCCTGTGGAATAAGAATGTCCTCGAAATAGGGGATGACACCGGCTACCGGGATGCCGGCCTTCTTTTCCAGGAATCTCAGCCCGGGTTCAAGCAGTGCCGGGTCCCCCCGGAATTTGTTTATGAGCAGCGCCTTAATCAATCTCAGCTCTCTCGGTTTAAGTAGCCACAGGGTGCCCAGTAATGAGGCAAAGACCCCGCCGCGGTCAATGTCCCCGACCAGTAGCACTGGAGCCCGGCAGTAGCGGGCAACGCGCATGTTCACTATCTCATCATCGGCAAGATTAATCTCAGCCGGGCTGCCGGCACCCTCAATAACCACGATTTCGTACATGGAGCGGAGGTTGTCAAGGGCTTCGGTCACTACGGGCCATAATTGGGATTTCAGGCGGTAGTAGTCGGCGGCTGGTATTGATGTTAGCGGGCGTCCCTTTACTATCACCTGAGAACGGCTGTGGGCTTCCGGCTTGAGTAGAATGGGGTTCATTTCTACTGAGCAGGCTATGCCCGCGGCCTCGGCCTGCACTGCCTGAGCCCGCCCGATTTCGCCGCCGTCAGGAGTAACATAAGAGTTTAGGGACATGTTCTGGGCTTTGAACGGCGCGACGGTGAAGCCGTCCTGCCTAAATATGCGACACAGAGCCGTCACCAGCACACTCTTGCCGGCGTGGGAGGCTGTCCCCTGTACCATGATTACCTTTCCCCTCATGCTCCCTCCTGGCTTTCTTGAAATCGCCGACAATTGTCGATAAAATGCACCGCCATTGACGGCAGGCTGCCCAGATGAAGGTGAATATAAGAAGCGAGAAGATTCCTCTTGTGGAATCCTTCCCGGCGTTTGCCTTTATCAATGACACAATAGGCATTAGGAGAATCAGCATCTTTCTCCAGCACCGACCAGTGGAACTCGTGACCGCGCACTACTTCTCCCTGGTTCAGGAGTGGGCCATCACCCAGAGCCTGGACTGTTCGGTAGCCCAGGCTGAGGCGGGGGCTATCTATCTGTGAGGAAACCGGGAGCACCCCCACCATGCCGTAGTTGTTCCCCTGAAGGTCGCGGAGATTACTGCTCAGGTACATCAAGCCGCCGCACTCGGCATAAATCGGCATCCCGCGCTCGGCAGCGCTTTTTATTTCCCGTCTCATCGGCTCATTAGCCGCCAGCTCGGCGGCATATAGCTCGGGGAAGCCCCCCCCGATATACAGCCCGGAAATGCTCCGGGGCAAGCCGGTATCCTGCAGAGGGCTGAAGGGCATAAGTTCCGCTCCCCATTCTTCCAAGAGGTCTAAGCTATCCTGATAATAGAAACTGAAGGCCTTATCTTGTGCCACCGCAATTTTCGCTGTGGCTGGTTTCGGCGTTGTCGGGAATAGTGTAGATTTGACAGGGGGAATCACCGCCTTCTCCGAGAGGCGCAGAATCTCAGCGATGTTAAACGTGGCTTCGCACTGGGCTATCAGCCGGGTCAGGAACTGCTCGTTGGCAGCGCCTTCTACCGTCGGAATCAGACCCAGATGTCGTTCTGGCAGGGACAGGTCGTTGTGCCGGGGCAGATACCCCAGCACCGCAATTTTCGTGTAATGTTCAATGGCTTCCCGGCACAATCTAAGATGTTCATCGCTGCCGATGCCGTTCAGGACAACACCGCCAAGGTTCAGACGGGGGTCAAAAGTCTGATAGCCGGTAACCATAGCCGCTAGACTGCGGGCTCCTTTGCGGCTGTCCACCACCAGCACCACCGGTGCCCCGAGGAGCTTAGCCAACTCCGCCGTACTGCCCTCTTCGCTGGTTGACGAGTGGCCATCATAAAGCCCCATCACACCTTCAATCACAGCGATATCTTTCCCTTTCATGGCGCGGGTGAACAACTCAATGACGGCACTCTGCGACAGAAGCCAAGTGTCCAGATTACGGGAAGATGCGCCGCTCACCCAGGTGTGATAGGTGGGGTCAATGTAATCTGGCCCGGCTTTGAAGGGCTGCACTTTGAGACCGCGTTGGTGCAGTGCACCGAGCAGTCCCGTGGCGACAGTTGTCTTGCCCACGCCGCTGGTAGTACCAGCGATGACTATCGCTTTCATGATTGCTCCTGTCCAAAGTCGTATTTCGTCTGGTAACCGCGAGGAGTCACCATCCAGTTATTAAGGGTAAAGGTGGTTGAATTTCCTATGATAATGGTGGTATTCATGCCAATTTCATAGTCCAGCATGTGTTCTAAATCGGTGATGACTACCCCTTGTTTTTGCCGATAAGCATTGGTGGCAATGCCTACCGGAGTCGATGGCGGGCGATATTGTCGGATGATTTCCCTGGCTCGAGCTACTTGGTGCTGGCGTCTCTGGCTCCGGGGATTGTAGAGGACGATAACAAAATTCCCCTGTGCCGCCAGCTTTAGTCTCAGGGTAATTTCCGCCCAGGGGACAAGGTAATCACTGAGGCTTATGCTGACAAAGTCACCGCTTATGGGCGCACCAAGCAGGGCGGCACTGGCCGCCAGTAAAGGTACGCCGGGTATCACCTCGATATCAAACTCGTCCCCTGATTTTTCACGAATAATTTCGCCCACCAGCCCCGCCATACCGTAAATGCCGGTGTCGCCGCTGGAGACGAGGGATACTATTCTACCTTTCTTCGCCAGGCTAATCGCCATTTTCACCCGCTCCACTTCCGCCCCCATGCCGGTAGCGATAACCTCTTTCTCGCCGAGAAAAGGCTCAATTAGCTTGATATAGGTCTGGTAGCCAATGACCATTTCACTATGGTTGATAGCTTCTCTGGCTCGGAAGGTCATGTGCTCCGGGTTGCCCGGGCCGATGCCGACCAGGAAAAGCTTCCCTCGTTTCTCCCCTTCGCCACTGGAGGCAAACCGGGCAACGGCGATAGTCACCGTCCGGTTATAGCTTACCTTGGGGACAATGAGAGCGTTGCTGCCGCTGCTTAACAGCGCCGCCGCCTCACATACCGCCGGCGTTCCCACATGTTTTAGCACTGTCGCCGAGGGGCGGGAGGGGAATTTCGCCTTGCGTAGAGTTTCTTTATCAAAGTACTCTATCGGCAGGCGGTGTTTCCGGGCAAACTCGAGAAGGCCGGGCTCATTCCTCTTTATATCTATGGTAGCTATATTTCTGACGCTTTCAATAGATAGGCCGTGTTCGGAGAAAAGCCGGCTGACTGCTTCCTCGATTTGGGCACACCCCGTCCCCCGGTTACAGCCGATGCCAACCACCAGGCTTGGGGGAGGGGTTGTCCCGCTAACTTCTGATGCCGTGGTGACTACCGGCTGGGCACCAAGCAGAGAGGCTACTTTTCTGGCTAGCTGGTTGGCCCCCCCCTCGTGCCCCGACAGTAGGCTCACGCTGAATGTGCCAGCATCGTCAACCACAATCACACCAGGGTCTTTATGTTTGTCGCTGAGTTCCGAAGCCACCAGCCGCACGGCAATGCCCACCGCCATGATAAGCACCAGGTGCCGGTAGCGGGGGAAAACCTCCCTGACTACTGCTCTCGCCGGTGACGAAAAGGGGTGCTCGCCCGGCTTCGGCGCCACAGCCAATTTCTCCGGCAGGTAAAGATGGCTGTGCGGAAGCCGCCGCCTCAGACGCTGTCCTAGCGCCACTCCTTTTCTGGTTATAGCGACAATGGCTACATCCTTATTCACGTTTAAAACCTCGGTCATAGAGCTTAGAGCGCCGCTTTCCCTCGGGGTTTAAAAAGGCGCCCACCAGTATCAACGCCTGTTTCCTGATGCCCGATGTCTTCATCCTTTCCACCAGGTTACTCAGGGTAGTCCGCAGCACAACTTCGTCTTGCCACGTCGCCCGGTAAACTACCGCCGCTGGAGTTTCGGGGTGATAGCCCCCGGCCAGCAGTTCCGCGACCACTTTTTCTATCAGGGAAGCACTCAGGAAAATCGCCAGGCTGGCCTGGTGCTGAGCTAGGCTCTTCAGGTTCTCTGAAGCGGGGACTGGTGTTTTCCCTTCCATCCGGGTGATGATAACCGTCTGAGAAAGCTCGGGTATGGTAAACTCTGTTTTTAAGGCAGCGGCGGCAGCGAACAGGGAGCTTACCCCGGGGATAATCTCGTACTCTATCCTTTTTTCGTCCAGCGCTACCATCTGCTCCTGGATAGCTCCGTAGATGCTCGGGTCGCCGCTTTGCAGCCGGGCAACAACCTTCCCCTGTTTGACTGCGTTGGCGATAATCTCGGTTATCTCCTCCAGACTGAGCGAGGCACTGGGGTGAATCTCGGCATCCGACTTAGCAAATCCACACACCTTAGGGTTTATCAGCGAGTCGGCGTAGATAATGACATCCGCCCGCTCGATGATATTTTTTGCCCGGATGGTCAAAAGCTCCGGGTCACCGGGGCCGGCACCGATAAAATATACCTGAACCGCCATATTATTTCCGTACTATCAGGAGAGAGAAGTAATCGACCTTTTCTCCTTTCAACTGGCTGATGTCCCGGATTATCTCTTCGTCCTGCGTGGTGCATCTCCGGACATAAACGCTTTTTCCCATCAGGTTCAGCTCCTCAAGAATACCGAGGAGCTTATCAAACACGGTATTCACTTTCAGAAAAACTACCGTATCGAAATTCTCCAGCGTATCTCTAATAACCTGAGCTTCATGGTTACCCGATATTATGGCGATACGTTCATCGTTGCTGGCGAGGGGGACTATAGCCCGGGCAGCGGCGGCGTTAATCGAGGAAATGCCGGGGATGACCTCGACCTCTATCTCCGGGTGGCTCTGTTTTAGCGTCTCCCATATATGAATGAAAGTCCCGTAGAGAAGGGGGTCACCGATATTCACAAAAGCGCTGTCCTCCCCCTTCTCAAGATACTGCCAGATAGTATCCGCTGCCTTGTGCCAGTACTCCTGAAGCCGCTTTTTGTCTCTCAGCATGGGTAAGACCAGCCCCACGATTTTTCCCTCCGACTTTTTGACCAGATTGTCGATAATTGACCGGGCATAACTTTTACTTTTTTCGTCTTTCAGGGGCACAAAGATAACCGGCACCTGAGATAGAACATGGTATGCCCGTAAGGTGAGGAGTTCCGGGTCACCCGGCCCCACCCCCACACCATAGAGACGTCCTATTCTTGGTTTTTCGTTACTCATTTTTCTTACCAGCCGTAACCACAAAGACCGGATTCAACGCTTCCAATCGGGTGAGCTCCACGACACTGGTGCTGCGCGCTATGTTGACCAGGGTTACATCAGTCACAAAACCTCTTGCCTTGAGAGTATTAACGGCGGCACCGAGGTTCTCTAGCGCCACGATATTGATGACAATACGCCCGCCGGGCTTTAGCCTTTGGCTAACGAAGTCCAATATCTCTTCCATTCTCCCCCCACTCCCCCCGATAAAGACCGTGGTGGGGTCAGGCAAATTGCCCAAGCCATCCGGGGCAAAGGTCTGAACTACCTCGACATTAGGCACACGGAACTTCCGCAGGTTTTTCCTGATTATGGCCACATCGGCATCGTTCTTTTCTATGGCGTAGATGCGCCCCTTTCTAATAAGAAAAGAGGCTTCAATAGATATTGCTCCCGAGCCAGCACCAATATCCCAAAATATGCTCTCGTCGGTGAGATGCATCTTGGCTAGGCTTATTGCCCTGACCTCCTGCTTGGTGATAAGCCCCTCTTTCGGCCTCCGCTGATGGAATTCTTCATCAGGTATCCCCAGCCATCGGGGGTAAAGTGTACCCGCTGGCTTCCTCTCTCTCAATAGAATCAGGGTGTTGAGGGGAGAGACCTTCATCTGGCGCAAACCGGCTAAGTCGGTTTCAATGACCTTCTCATCTTTGCTGCCCAGGTTTTGGCAGACATAAGCCCGGTAGCCATCAACCCCATGTTCCAGTAATACCCTGGCGATTTCACCAGGAGTATGCTCAGCGTCAGTGAAGATGCCGACCTTATCGTTTAAGCGCACCGTCTCCACAATATCCGCGATGGGTCGGGAATGGACACTGGCGAAGACAGCGTTTTCCCAGCTCTCCTTGATGCGAGCAAAAGCCAGCTGCATGGCACTCACGTTAGGTATTATTTCAACAATGTCCTTGCCTAGTTTATCCGTCAGGTAACTAGCTATCCCGTAAAAGTTAGGGTCGCCTGAAGCCAGAACAACCATTCGTTTCTGCCCCAGGTTTCTCTTGATTAAATCAGTTACTTCAGCTAGGTTATTCTTAATGGCAATCCTCTCCCCGGTTAGCGAGGGAAACAGAGCCAGCAGCCGCTTACCTCCCCAAACTATCTCTGCCTGGTTCACCAGGCGGCGGGCTTGGGGGAGCAAGCTGGAAGCCCCACCGGGTGCCACCCCTATAATATGGACTTTACCCTTTGACATTGCCCCTCCCCAGAATAATGCCGTCATAGCTGGTCATGATACACTCCACCTCAAGTTTTTCCCCCGCCTCCTCCTGGCATTTTGCTGCCGCCAGCCGACAGAGCTGGTCGCAAAACTTTCTGGTATGTTCTGGCGGCAGCATTTTGCGGAAGTGATTGGCGGTAACCGCAGCCCGCAGAGCTTTGGCCATTTTATCGGGTACGCCACAGCCGGCGGCAACCTCAGCCAGGAAACCTATGTCAACCCTAGAATCACTAACATTGGTATAAAGATGCCCGGCGGCAAGCTTGCTTATCTTGCCGGTCATACCCCAGATAGTTACCTTAGCCAGATGCCTCTTGGCGCACTGCTCAAGTGAGTAGCCAATAAAATCTCCGGCTTGAACGAAGCACTCCTCAGCCAGCGCCAGCTCACTCTGGGCGAACTTTTCACTCCGCCGGCCTGTAGTCAGCACCACCTGGCGGCAGCCACAGGCCACGGCTACATCCAGCGCCTGAGAGATGCAAGCCTGGTAAGCATTAACCGAATAGGGGATGACAATCCCGGTAGTGCCCAGAATTGAGATGCCTTTAATTATCCCCAGACGGGGGTTCAGCGTTTTTCTAGCGAGTTGTTCGCCGTTGGGAACTGATACTATTACCTGGATACCCTTGCCATCCAGCTTGCTTCCCGCTGCCTTCCTCACTGAATCCTCTATCATCTGCCGTGGCACCGGATTAATCGCCGCCGTACCAACCGGTATTTCCAGCCCGGGCTTGGTCACCGTACCCACCCCCTTTCCTCCTCTGATGTCAATCCCCGGCTCTCCTTTCCAGTGTACGGTAGCCCAGATTTCTACCCCGTCAGTAATATCCGGGTCATCGCCGGCATCCTTTATCACCGAGCACGATGCCTGACTGCGGTCAAAGGCACATTGGTTGACCTTAAAATTGGCTTGTGCACCGGGGAGAGCAACCTGAACTTGGTTGACCACCTCTTGCTTCAGCAGTGCCATCGTCGCCGCTTGGGCTGCCGCGGCAGCACAGGCTCCAGTGGTATAGCCTGAGCGTAGAGACCGGTTATCTCGTCTCGCCATCATTTGGCTGCCTTCCTTACCAATCTCAATAGCTCCCGTCTGGCCTCGCCAATAGTCAGCGGTATCTCTGGAAAATTCATCCCCTCTTTCTTTTGCAGAATCTCAATGAGATGACCGACTCGTGGTAGTCTTAAATCTGCTTCCCTAATCATAGCGGTATCGGCAAACACCTTCCCCGGCGGTCCTGCGGTGACTATCTTACTCTTACTCATGATGACTACTCGGTCGGAGAATAGAGGCACCAGCTCAACATCATGGGTAGCCATTATCATCGCCGTTCCCCTCTCCTGGTTCAGTTTCCTGAGTAAACGCATAATTGAACTGGCACCCCGGGGGTCCAGGCCACTTGTCGGTTCATCTAACAGAATAATTTCTGGCTCCATAGCCAGGACACCGGCAATAGCCACCCGTCTTTTCTGTCCGAAGCTCAAGGTGTGAATAGCTCTGTCGGGAAGCTCAGAGGCACCCACCAATTTCAAAGCCTCGCTAGTCCTCCGCGCCACCTCGTCTGGCTTCAGCCCCAGGTTCACCGCACCAAAGGCGACATCCTGCCCCACGGTAGCACTAAAAAGCTGGTCGTTAGGGTCTTGAAAGACCATGCCCACCCGCCGGAAAATCTCCTCATCTTTAATAAAACGAAGCTCTTCGCCATCCAGGAAGACCTTGCCCGAGGACGGTTTTAACAAGCCGTTGAGGTGCTTTAATAGGGTGGTCTTCCCACACCCATTACCCCCCAGCAGGGCTAAGAATTCGCCGTCTCTTAACTCCAGATTGATTTCACATAGAGCTTGAGTATAACCGTCATAACTAAAGGATAAAGCTTCAGTTTTTATCATGCTCTCAACTGCCCCACAAGATAGAGAATCGCCAGAACGGTGCTTAAACCAATGGCCGCGATAAAATCCTTCCGGCCAAAATGTTCGGTATAATTAATGGCTATAGCGCCGGTGTAACCTCGCGCTATCATCGCCGCAAAGACCCTCTCTGCCCGGTCATAGGCTCGTAGGACGAGAATACCGCCCAGCGTGCCCACCGACTTTATACTCTGCTGCCAGTTGCCGTAGCCCAGGCGCACCCTCTGGGCATCTTTTATGGCTATCGCTTCTTCAATAAGGACAAAGATGTAGCGATAAATAAGTAGTGACAGCTCAATAACGGCTTTGGGCAGCCTAAACCAGCGAGCTGCCACCAGTAGCTTGTTGGCTGGCGTGGACATGCTTAAGAACAGAATTAGCGATACCCCACCGATTACGCGACACATGATTAATAGGCCACGAGCCAGACCCTCTTCATAACCCACCAGGTGAAATCCCCACAAGGGAATAGTAAACAAAGGGGTGGTGCCGTAGAAGAATACCTGTGTAATCAGCACCACCGCCGCCATGACCAGAGGCATAATTAGCCTTAACAGGAGTAGCTTGGGTGGAATTCTGATCGCTATTAGGGTGGCTAAACAAAAAACAGCAATGGCGATTGGCGTATAGATGGTTGGCGACAAAAGGTTAATCACCAGAGCAATAACGGTAAAGGCTATCTTGGTCCGCGCCTCTATCCCCGTTATCAGGTTCTCTTTATGGGCAAAGACATCGGAAAAAATATGGCTTTTATCAAACATTGCTTACCGTGACTAGGTGGCGTCTCTTCTCCTCTCAGTTTTTTCGGCAATAAGCCTTCTCCAGTAATAGCCGGCGGCAAAGCCACCCACCGCCCCACCAAAAGCGAAAACAAAGAGTAGCAGGTCACCCTGGTCAGTGTTGATGAAAGGCTCCCTGGGTTCCCTGCCGGCATCAACGGCGTACTTCTCAATGACATTAACGTCGACCCCTCCCCACGGGCCTTCGTCTCCCTCAGGTGCTTGCCGGGATAAAGCGAGCCACCCCCAGACTGCCAGCGCCACAAAAACAACTACAATACCCGTGGTGATTATTTTGCCTGGACTTTTCATTAGTCACCTCCCTTTACCGTGCTAGGCACTGGCTTAAAAGCTTTGGGGATTATCCGGGACAGAAGCTCAGGTCGGCGCTGATAGACCAGTGTTACCACGCCGCCGGTGAACAATCCTTCCAGAATGCCCAGGGGCAACTGAGTGGGAGCAAAAGCTACGGCAATGGCTCCGAACATACCCCATAGTGAGCTAGTACCGTGCAAAGCCGAGGCCAGTTCAAAGGAGGTGGTGGCATAGGTCGCCCAGTCACCAAGGAGTCCGGCGGCGAAGGCAGCGACAAATATGGGGGCGTTGAACCGCCGAAACAAAATAAAGGCGCCAAAGCCAGCGAAAGAGCCGACAAGAGCCATAGAAACGATATTAGCTCCCCAGGTGCTTATGCCGCCGTGTGCCAGGAATAAGGCCTGGATAAGAAGCGCCAGCGCTCCCAGAACAGTGCTGATAAACGGCCCCACCAGGATTGCTCCCAAGGGAGTGCCGCAGGGGTGAGAACAGCTCCCTGCAACCGGCACTGGCACCGGAAAAACAGAAATCAGGAATATCACTGCCCCGGCTACACCCAGCAGAGGCACAAGCCCCCTTACCTCTTTGGTTCTCTTCCTGATAACCCAAATGCCGATGACCAGAAAGATAATGGCTATCACATACCATATCGCCGCCCAGTTGGCGGGTAAAATCCCCTCGGTGATGTGCATGGCATATGCCGGGGTTGGGCACAGGAATAGTAATCCCAGAACAGGTACCAGTGTTAACACGATATGATTCCTAAGCCAGTGGGCACTTTTGTTTAGCATTTCAGCCTACCTCCAGCAATTTTTAATAGGGCATTAACTGTAGCTACCGCCATGGCACTCCCACCCCGAGTTCCCGTTATAGTGATGTAGGGTACATCCCGTTTCATTAGCTCATCCTTGGACTCTTTCGCCTGCACAAAACCAACCGGCATCCCCACCACCAGAGCTGGTTTTATTCCGTCATTATCAATCAACTCCAGCAGAGCCAGGAGAGCGGTGGGGGCATTGCCAATGGCGACTACAGCACCATTAAGCTTTGTTCCCAGATGATGAATTGCCGCCGCGGCATGGGTAGTATTCGGTTTCCGCCCTTCGGTTTCATCCATGGCGCAGGAGATAGAACATCCGTGAGCTTCAGCCAGATGTCTGTTGATACCGGCGGCCGCCATCCGAACATCGGTAAAAACAGGGCTGCCTTTAGCTATGGCGCTGAGGCCACGGGAAATTGCTGACGGGCTAAATTTTATCAAGGGGGCAACTTGAGGGTCGCCGCTGGCATGAACAATGCGCTTAACTATCAATCGCTCGTCTTCGGAGATATTCAGCGAGGACGGCAAAAATCTTTCCACAATTTCCATACTCTGCTGCTCGATGTCCTCAGAGGAGGTCGGGGCAAGATGAGCATTCGGCGAAAGCTCCGGAGCTGCCTCCTTTATGCGTTCGGCCGCGCTACCGATAAAATGTTCTTCTAACCCCAGGGGTTTGGCCACAATAAATTGCCTTCCCGGATAGATGCCCTTGAACTTCTCGACAAGTTGAGGGATATGCTCAGTGATGTGTCGTCCCGGGAAAAGGAAGTAGGGCATTATTACTATCTGCTCCACACCCTGTACTGCTAAAGACTCCACAGCTTCTTCCAGATTGGGGTGATTAAATTGGAGTGCCGCCCCGATAACTTCTACTCCCGGGGTTAAGAGAGGCTTTACCCCCTCAATAACCCTTCTCAAGGTCGCGGCGACTTCAACAATGCCGCGCTCGCCACGGCTGCCATGACATATGATGATTACCCCGGTTTGTGGCATACTATCAACCTGACCTGATTAAAAACAAGTCTGCTTGATAGTATACAAGTATAGATATTTCCTGTCAATAATTATGAGATTGTTTTTCGAGATAGGAATTAAAAAGATGGGTTATAGCGGGCTATTCTTTAAGGCGCAGGTCTACCAGTTCGTAATTCAGGCCTTCCTCTTGCAGCCGCTTAATCAGTCCGGGGATGGCATCATCAGTGCCGACGATAATAAAAGATAAGCCACACTGGGCGGCTTCAATGGCGGCTTCGGTAACGCCGTAAATATAGCCAGGCTCAATACCTACCCGTCTCAGCGCAACCAGAGCCTCGATGCCAATAGCTCCAACCTGCTGGTTGTTGGTAACCTGGGCTTGCAGTCGTTCCAAATCAACCTGCCTTGACCCGCCCTTCTGAACAACCGGTACCTGCAGGATGGTTACACTGCCTCTCGTCAGCTCTACCAGTCCTTCGATATTAGAGACATCTACATCCTCACCCTGACTTACGCTGGATACCGCAATACCCCGGGCACCACCGTTTGGCTGGCTGGTAGCAAACAGTAAACCATCCTTCATCTTGAGCCCTACTGTCTGTCCTTGTTCTATATCGCTCTCAGCGATGGCGGCGCAGACGGTGATATTGGTGACTGCCTGTTCTACCAGAGAAGAATAGCTCCGGAGTTCCCTGAGTACCTTGAGCATCCAGTTGACTCCTTTGGGGCTCACTCTATAGTGAGAGCGCCCGGTGGAGACAACCAGGTTCTCCTTCACTAATTGGTGAATGTAGTCTGATATTGCCTGGGGCGTGACCCCTAACCTAACCGCAATGCTCTTTTGCTGAATGCTGGGGCCAGAGGCGGCGATTTCAACCAGTATCTGGAATCTGGTGGCAGAATTCTTGTTTTGCAGTATCTCTACCATAACTTCAGCATGATTGTGTGATAATCAAGTACACTTTAATTGTAACAACACGATACCCACTATGCAACTTTATAAGCCATGGCTTGGGTAACTGTTTCATTTGGGGTAATCTCCAATCTTACCCAGAATGGAGGGGAACTATTGACGTCTCATCCTTAACCTTTGACCAAGTTGATAATAGCGAATGCTATGCAGCCGACCATAGCCGCTATCTCAATCCCCAGTATCATTGAGTTAGGCTCCTGAATAAGGATCTGGCCATAGACGGTGATCAGGCAAAAGTGGGCAAGCAAGCCAGAGGCTAGAGCGAGGGTTAGGATACTTGCCATTACGTGTCTCATAATCTCCTCATTTATAGTGTACTTTGCTTTCTTGACGACTGTAATAGCTCAAGGGTAACCTTACCGATAGGACTATAGTCCTACCCCCGACCATAACATTCAGATGCGACTCCGTTTCACACCTCCAAACCTACGAGTATGAGACTTCCAGAGACGTGGTACCCAAGCTTCCCTATTTTCTTGCAGAAGTTTATAATCCTAAGAAAGTTTATTCGGCGTTTGGCTACTGCTTGCCAAATGAGCTTGAGAAGTTATTGTTTAATAAGGAGGTATTTAAAATGGTAAAGAAAGAGTATACCCATCTGGTAAAACCAGTACTTGTCCAGAAAGGACCCGCCGGGTTATACCCTGAGCCACGGGTATGGATGGAGGGTAAGGACTTGGAGGGATTTAATGCCCATTTTTCCTATGGATTCATTAAGAAACCCTCCGTGTTTCACCCCGTTGCCGGAGCACTGATACATCCTTACGATGAATGCCTGGTTTTTGAGGGCACTGATAATACCAATATACTCTATTTAGGCGCCGAAGTATCGATAGAAATTGGTGAAGAACGGGAAGAACACGTATTTAAGGAGCCCTCAGTAGTACTTATCCCGAAAGGAACGCCGCACGGCCCGGTTAATGTCCGACGAGTCGATAGAACTATCGTACATTACTCCATCGGCCTGGCGGCGAACTACAAGGCGGCAGCGATTCCCCAAAAGTCAAAAACGTCCAAAACGACAGGCTCAAAATATGGGCACTTAGTCAAAAAAATGATTACTTATATTGATTGGAGTAAGAAAGGTCCTGACGAGAGTAAACTGGATTATTCTGCTATCGCTAATCGCGCCGGTGTAATGTATCCCGCGGAAAAAGGGGTAGGACCGGGAAATGGCGACCAGATTGTCTGGCTCTTCGGTAAGGACCTTGAGGGGTTTGAGGTTAATTTTACCTGGGGGTTTTACAGCCGGTGCGGTAAATGGCACCGGGGAGGCGAAGCGCATTACCATCCTGAGGAGGAAATACTGGTTTTTGTCGGTCTTGACCCTAATGACTTGAGTTATTTAGGGGCTGAACTTGAGATAGGTATGGGCAAGGACTATGAAAGGCATATATTCAACAAACCTACCGTTGCTATTTGTCCTAAAGCTTTCCCCCATCTCCCGCTCATAACCAGGTGGGTTGATAAACCTTATGGCTTTTTCGTGATTTGCCTCAGTGGCGAACACGCTTCTCCGTGGGTAGAAGCATAGCTGTCTTAAGGGAGGACGTGAATTAGGTATCGTAGGTTTGGCCGGCTGGATTGGCAAGTATCGGTATTAGGCTTCGGGGTTGGGCGGTTGCCGCTAGGGGACGAAGCTGAATCCATTGGGATAATCCGCTATGCCGTTGACCACGGCGTCAACTATCTGGACCTGGGTTATCCCTACGATATGAGGCGGCAGGAACGCCTTGCCCGTGTGGTTAGCCGGGCACTTCAAGACGGCTACCGACAGAAAATTAAGATTGCCGCCAGTCTGCCCTCCCTTTTCCCCAATTCCATCGGGGACTTCGACCGTTATCTAAACAGACAGCTCAAGTGGTTACCGACGGAGAGGATAGACTTTTACCTTCTGGGAGGGCTGAACCGGGAGACCTGGCCCAGGTTAGAGGGGCGGGATGTATTGCGCTGGGCCGAGGGAGCCATGGCCGATGGGCGAATTGACAAGCTGGGGTTCTCTTTCCACGACGATTTCCAGGTCCTCAGGGGCATATTGGCTGCTTACGGTAACTGGGCCCTTTGTCAATTTCAATACAGCTATATGGACGTAGACCACCACCCGGGTGTCGGCGGACTCCAATATGCGGCGGAGAAGGGGCTGGCGGTTGTTATTACCGAACCACTCCGGGGGGGACGGCTCACTAAAGAGCCACCGGAGCCAGTAGCCAGGGTATGGGCAAGTGCCGCACCGAAGCGCGCACTGGCCGAGTGGGGATTGCGCTGGGTCTGGAATCACCCCGAGGTTTCTACCGTTGTCAGTGACATGAGCACCATGGAGCAGGTAATGGAAAATGTAGCCCTGGCTGACGGCGCGGAACCGGATAGTCTTACCGTACTGGAGGAGGTGCTCATCAGCCGGGTCAGGGAAGCCTATCGTAAGTTGAGACCCATCCCCTGCACTGCCTGCCGTGGCTGTATGCCGTGCCCTCAAGATATCGATGTGCCGCGTATCTTCGAACTTTACAACGATGCCATTATGTACGGTGATATCAGGGCAGAGCGGTCTATTTACGGTATTGAACAACACGGTATTGCTAGCTGCACCGAATGCGGTGCTTGTGTGAATGCCTGCGGGAGGAAGATTGCTATTTTAGACTGGCTCAAGACGGCGCATCAGCTGCTTGCTGAAGATGAATAACACAGAACATCATCCGCCGCTAGCGAGTAAAAGCAGCACAACACGGTCGCCGTCCTGAAGTTGAAGCTCGCTGTCATCAAAGTGAAAGCGCCCGTTGATATTGAAGGCATAATACTGGGTTAGGCGGTCTTCCCCGGCACGAATAGCACGCCCCTCCAGCGCCGGGATTTTACGCCTGAGCGCAGCAATCAAATCTCCCAGGCTCGCCCCATCCTTTAGCTCAACCCCCACCTCCCGCAGCTCGGTTATCTCTGGCGGCAGCCCGAACATCTCCACAACGCACCTAATCATAGCTCCACGGTTTCCCCTTCGGCTGAGAGATTTATCTAGGGCCAGAGTTCCTCGGCCACATCATCAAGACCCAGTTCCAGCAGCTTCTTCCGGCTCGGTTTCGTTGTTTCCCGGTCCCAGTCCAGGGCCCCCAGGTTCCAGTATACTTGAGCCTCGATGTCAGCCCTCACGCCAGCCAGCGGGCCCTTCTTCTGGGGAGGGTCACCAATTATTCTGGGGTGTACCCTCCACTTTAGCGGATTTATACCTTCACGGAGGTTAAAGACATGTCTCATGTTAGCGATTCTCTCGCCGGCCTTTTCCAACTCCTCTATCGAGCACTCCCAGCCGGTCACGGCGCTCATGAATCCCGCCAAGTATTTGCTAGAGTTCTTCAGTGGGAAGGCGCCAAATATGCAAAGTCCCGCCGCATTGACGAAATGTCCGCGGAAACTAGAGGGCCCGAAGCCCTGGGTGTGGCGGCCAGGGGTAGCATCCATCTGGAACCTGGCAGCAGCCGGCTGGTCAGCGTCTGGCCCGTGTCCACTGAGTTTCGGGTCATGCATTCCCAGCTCCTGACCGCCGATATGTATCGCGTACTTCTCGGCGCCTCTGCCGATTTTCTCAGCTGCTACCTTTACCCCATCAGCAAGGATGTCACCAAACCCCTCCCTCCTAGCCATCTTTTCGGCCATGGCGACAATGGCTCGATGATTGCCCCAGGTTAGCTCAATTCCATCGGTGTCTTTCCTGGTGATGAGACCGTTCTCGTAGCATTCAATGGCAAAGGCGATGGTGCCGCCGGCGGAGATAGTATCTAGTCCATAGCGGTTGCAGATGTAGTTCGCCATGGCTATTGACTCCGTATTATTGTTGAGGCACATCGTCCCGAAAGCGCCCTGGGTTTCATATTCTGGTCGGCGGGTGCCTGCCGGGTATTTATACTCGCCTATACCCCCTTTTAGTCTGCCTTCACAACTAAGTGGACAATGCCAGCAGCCTGTCCTCCTCTCCAAGTTGGCTATCGTGGCATCACCGCTGAGGCCGGAGGCGTCGGGGAAATCGATAACACCAATGCCTCCCCAGTTCTTGACTGGCGTGTCGCCGCTATGGGCCGACCGGTCTGCCATTCCCGAGGTGCCGTACTTATGAAATTGGTCAAAGAACGTCTCACCTTCAAACTCCACTGTCCTCAACTCGGCTATATGCTCTCTCCTTAACCTATTGGCCAGCTCGCTATTAGCTATAGCAACCTTGCGGTTTCCTCTTACTGCCACTGCCTTAAGCTTTTTTGAGCCCATTACCGCCCCTAACCCCGAGCGCCCGGCAGCCGCTCCTCTCCTGGTGATAATGCAGGAGATAAGCGAGAGTTTCTCGCCCGACTGACCGATGCTGACGATATCTACTCCCTTACCCAGTTCCGCTTGCAGCATGTCTTCGGTTTCATAGATATCCTTCCCCCAGAGGTGACCGGCGTCTCTCAATTCCGCTTTCCCATTGTCAATAAATAGATAGACTGGTTTTTCTGCTATCCCGTTGAAGAAGACGGCATCGTAGCCAGCGAACTTGAGATGAGGGCCGAAATCTCCTCCCGCATTGGCATCTCCCCACCCGCCAGTGAGGGGTGATTTCGCCAGTGCGGTGTAGCGGGTGCCCATAGGGGTAGGAGTACCGGTGAGAGGACCAGTAACCAAGCCAAGGGTATTCTCCGGTCCTAGTGCATCCACTCCGCCCTTCTGGCGGCGGTAGAGAATCTGGGCGCCAATGCCATAGCCTCCGATAAAGTCTCGATAGAGACTCTCTTCAGGTGTCTCCTTTCTACTCTTTCCTGTGGAAAGATTCACAAACAAGATCTTTCCCATGTACCCTCCAGTCATTTCTTCTCCTTTCTGTTGGCCTAATTATTTAAAGAGGAAAAGGCTAATTCGAAGAAAGCCTCTCTGCGTTGGTATGGAAAAATCTTCTTTAGTGGGGAAGGGGAGACAATAGGCAGAACTTTTGAACTGGTTTTCAGCCTGACCATTCAACACCCTAGCTCTCATCGAAGATAATTCTACCAACAAATAGTGGGGCCTGCAACTCGCCAGCAATCTCGCATTACGTTGTGGGGAGACCGTAAGGCAACAAAACGATGAAATGTTCATCTCGGTGTTACATCTCCCTTAAGTCTTAACAGGATTTTAATATTTAGTTGCTATTATGGCTCAAGAGAGTGTTCAATAACAAAACCGGTCATTGACCTATAGCCCATTTGGTTATACAATGGCACTAGAGTTAGAAAATGAGCTTTGCTGATTGGGGAAAAGGGTACTCCCTGAGGTGGAGGAGTAACTACTGGGCGCGCCTGTTGCTTAGCTCTCTCCTCATTGTGCTCAGCCTTTTATTTCTCTTCCCCAGCCCCGTTTGGGCAGCACCTAGCATCTTTCCTTCAGTCTTGCCCTCAGGTCAGGTTAGTGTCTCTTATTCTACGACTCTGGTCGCTGCGCCAATAACTCCTCCTGCTACTTGGGCGGTAACTGGCGGCTCTTTGCCACTGGGGCTAACTTTGGCTGCAGCTACGGGGACTATCTCGGGCACTCCAACTACGGCCGGGACGTACACTTTTCTTGTGCAGGTCACTGATACCACTGGGCCTTCGGCCCAACAGGGCTTCTCCATCACGGTGGCGACAAATCTAGACTTTCTTTACGACTATCTGGCCAATGCCACCGAAGCCGAGAGCTACCAGGGATACACCGGAGCTACTGGAGGCACCACCCCCTACACCTTCAGTCTTGTTATCATTAGCGGTAGCGGCACATTACCGTCAGGACTAAGCCTGAATTCCACCAGTGGCGTCATTTCCGGAACTCCAGCCAAAGGCACCGCCGGCACTTATTACTTCACCATCAGGGTCACTGATAGTTCCTCGCCATCCCTGTATAAAGATCAGTCGTATACCCTTGTTGTTGAGAAAGGCTATTACGATTCTGTCATCACCATATCTTCCACTTTAGCCGCCGGCCAAGCTAACATCTACGTTGATGGCAAACAGGTAGCCAAACTGGGGGGCGGGCAGACGACCCGCCAGAGCTTTGCTGTGGGGGCAGAACCAGACATCACCGTTGACCCTGTGGTCTCACACCCGACCCGGACTGATGTCAGGTTCGTGGCTGACGTGACGGAAACAACCGTGGATGAGCTTTCCCCCAATGTCACCTTTACTTATCACCCCGAGTACTATATTAACCTGACAACTGACCCGTCACAGATTGCCTCATTGACCGGCTCTAACTGGTATAAGGAAGGCGTCACGCTTAGGTCCACCGCTTCCGCTCAGATTGAAGGGAAAACCGGTGCTCAGTACCGCTTTTCTTACTGGCTGCTGCCTACCGGGGAAAAGTCCACAGACGAAGACCTAAGCTGGATAGTTACTGCACCGGGAAAGGCCATTGCTACCTATGACACCTATTATCAATTGACAGTAATATCCCCTCAAAGCAAGGTTACTGGTAGTGGCTGGTACAAGGCTGGAACTGCTGCCCAATGGAGCCTTAACCCGCCCGAAGTCTCAATGTCTGGTATTTTTGGCCTCTTCCTAGGCAAGCTAAAACCTGACAGCGCTACTGGCACTGAGGTCATGGATGCCCCGAAGACGGTAACTGTAACCTGGCACCCTGACTATACCATGCCAGCTGTGCTTCTTTCCCTATTGTTTATTTTTCTCATCGCCGTCATCTTTGGCGTCCGTCGTTTACTATATCCGCCGCCTAAGCCTGCCGTTGCCCCAACACCTCCGGCACCGGCTCCGCCCACTATAGTAGTTGTCGGCGGGGCACAAAAACCTGACCTGGAAACAACAAGGGAGCAACTCGTGGAAAAATTTAGCGAGATTTTGCAGAAATACGAAAATGAGGTCAAGGCGGCGATAAAACCAGAATTACCCGAGGCGAAACTTATCCCTGAGTCACAGAGACTGGCACCACCCAGAAGAAAAACAACCTGTGGCCATATCTCAAAAAACCTTATCCGAACCGTGGCTGGTAATTGGCGAAAAGCAGAAGAAAAGATTCAAACCAAGACATCACCTAAACGGAAAACAGCTGAAAAGGGCATTTCACTGGTCACGGTCTGGGCACGGGATATCTACAATGAGTGGGGAATCTCTACCTGCTCTCTGCCTAGCGGTCATAGCAGCGGACACAAGGGTACCACTCGCATAGCCTACTCTTTGCAGAATACTATCACCGAGGAAAGAACCTACGGAGCAAAGGAAAAAGTAACGCCACCTAAGCCCCACTTCACCGACGAACTACCTGTAGTAGACATAGCCCGCCACGAGGTAATAGCCGAAGAGTCTGCTTCCACCAACGATGTCGATACCCCCTACGATGTTATCCCTCCCGAAGAGCAGTAACCTAGTACCCGAGAATAATCTACGCTTCAGCACGGCCCCCCATTCTGGCATCTTCCGCAACCGTAGTATTGAGGTTTGTTTGCAACCACTGGCTGCACAAAGTGGCTGGTTGTTCACTTTTATTTACCAGATGACAGATAGTTCAATAGACTGAGACCCTTGACAGAATAGCTTGGGCACTTAGGCTGTCCATTACTCGGTTGCGCCAACATTGCTGGCGACACACACCATTTTGCTGACAACAGGCAAAAAGAAATCGCCGGGCACTGTCACAGTTACGCACAACAGTGCCCGTTTGCACTTCACCTCAAATAGCCACGGCTTTATACTCGTGGCTGGGTGGTGCTGAAGGTGCTCTTCGCGTGGCTTTATCTGCCAGGTATCCCCCACGGGATGCGGAACATGGTTACACCAACAGTAGCCAAAATGATCAAGAGAATGACACCGACGAAGCTGGCAATCATGGACCCTCTGGCAATAACCTTTAGCTCAGGCTCCCTCCCAGAAAAAACCCAGAATGTAACCCAGCCGAACACGGGGAGAAAGAAAGCCATGATGTATACCAACCACCTGACCTTCAACCATTGAAATGCGTACCACTTGACCTCACTCATAGCGCACCTCCTTAGGTGCCTGGAGGTGGTTATTATAGCAAAGGCTGTTTCCTTTCGTCAATCGACTTGAGCCGTTGGTTGTGTTAATTAGTTGGGGAAAAAGCTCACCCCCTAGCTTGACTGCCTTCTCCTTTCACTAACGATTTATTTTTCTATACCCTAGTTATGGACCCTTATCTTATGGCCTCTCTAACTCTGCTGCTAGTGGCGGCGGTGGCGCTACAGTCGGTGGTACAGTAGCGAGTATATGTGCTTCATATTTCTTCAGCTTCTTTTTTACCTCAGCCAGCCTTTCTTTGTATATTCTGCCAGATTCCACTATTATATCCATGTGCCGCTTCAGCCCCTGAGGTCCCCAGTGGTATGTCTCCCTATCCTTTTCGGTAAAAGTAACTTTTATTCCATCCTTCTTTACTTCTATAGTTCCTTTGATGTCGCATATGGGACACTCTACGAATTTTCCCCGCACCTTAAGCAAATTCTGGTAGCATATGGGACAGGTAAAGTATTCCTCACCCACATACTTCACTTTATCGGTGGGCATCTTTAACGCTTCGACCACATTGCGGCCTATTCTTCTGGCTCTGGCTATTGCTTTTTCATTCAACACAACCTGGCCCGGGCTAACCGTATGAGTCACCAGCATCTGGTCGACAAGCTTGCACTGGCCATGCGGCAGAAAGAGATACATCATAGGAAGGACTAGCTGAACCCAGTCACTGCCACCAACGCCGATCAAGGCACCGACCTGGAGTTTTGGTGGAGGTCCATGACGAAGAGACACCCGGTCACGTATGTTCACTACGTAGCCAGGAGGAGTCAAGGCGTACGACGGGCAACTCAGAATCAAACCGTCGCTTTCCACTATTTTCTTGCTGAGAAATGACGTGTGGTCACGCCGTCTATCGCCCACTACTTCGTTCTCACCTAGGGGGGGCTTGATATCTAGGTCCATAAGCCGGATTATCTCAACCGTAGCGCCGAGCTCCTCAGCTCCCATGAGGGCTTCTCTGAGCAGTACCTCTGAATTTCCCATCTTCCTGCCACCACTTAACCCTAGAACATACATAGTAACTACCTCCTTTACTTTTATTTTGATTTACTAATTTAGTCGTTAATTAGAATTTTTGACCGATTTCCTCTTCTTCTTGCCTGTCGGGGCAAGGGTTTATTTAGCGATGGACTTTGCGTATTCAGCCGCATTTTCTCCAGCCATGCGCCCGCTATTCAGGGCAAAGCCCATGGTATTGCCCGGCAGAATAAATACATAACTGTCGGCATATACTGAATTGGCATCAACACCGGCGGCATAAAGCCCGGGAATCACGTCCTGGTCTTTAGTTACAACCTCCAATCTCCAGGTAACCTTTATTCCGCCCAGGCTTCCGTATCCGCTGGGGAAGAACCTACCGGCATAGAAGTTGGGCTGTTTGATAGGTCTGAGGTATAGTGTTCTCTTGTGGAAAATCTCATCCCGGCCCGTCTCACAGGCTTTATTGTACTCCTCTACGGTCTTTTTGAGATTAGCCGCATTAATCCCGGTCTTGCTGGCCAGTTCATCCAGGGAGCTAGCCACAAACATACCGTCATTCCCGCGCTCAATGGCTTTCCTGACCTCAGCATCAAAATCGTCAATTTTTACTGAAGGGAACATAGCAGATAGCCAATCGTACCCGTTGTCCACATAATATTTTGCTGTCGCGCCATCGAAAATAATGAAGGCACAACGGTTCTTTTGTCTGGCAACGGCATTGCCCAAAAATGTGGCATTCCCCATTTCCCCTTCGTTCATGAAACGCTCGCCGAATAGGTTGACCAGAAGGTTGGGCTGGCCAAATGCTGACGATACCGGTGACATCATAGCGGCTGTCATCGCGCCTGAATCGGTAATTTCACCCGACATTGCCCTTGTTGGCATACCCCCCATACAAGTCAATTCCATGTTCATCCCTTCCTCACCGGCCCCCACCTCCCATGCCATTCGGATACCTTCACCAACCATACCGGGAATTCTCATGGAGAATAGGTCCTTGCCCCACTCATATGGAGTGTACTTCTTAATCATATCCGGATTGTTGCCAAAGCCGCCGGTAGCAATCATCACCGCCTTGGCCTTCACCTGGATGGTCTCACCATCCCTGTCTTCGGCTACCAGACCGGTGATTCTGCCCTTCTCCTTGGTGAGCTTCTTAACCGTTGTTTGGAGTTGGATTTTGACTCCCAATTCTATGGCTCTGTCAGTCAGGCACTTCATCATGGCAGCCGCGGACATAGGTGTTCCCGTACGACCACCCGGCGGCGTTACCTGATGATGGGTAGCGTAAGACCCGCGGACATAGGCTTCGACAGCGCCCCATACAACTCCCATCTTCTCCAGCCAGTCGATGGTGTCGGCTGACTTATTTATATAGCTTGACACCAATCGTGCATCGACACGCCAGTGGGTGTAATCCATAAAGAGTTTAAACGCTTCCTCCCTGGTAAGGGTGATGTTTTTGCGGCGTTGCAGTTTGCTCTCTACGGCAAAGGGACCCATCCCCATATTGCCGGTTCCGCCGGTGGTGCTCGCTTTTTCAAATACAATTACCTTGGCACCTTTCTCTGCCGCCGCCACCGCCGCCGCCAGCCCGGCAGTACCCGCTCCAACAATCGCTATATCGGTTTCTAATTGTTTCATTGTTTTTCCCTCCAGCAATATTTCTTAATTCTTGTGCCTACCTAAAGTAATAATTTGAATTGTTTTGACAAGCGCCACCCCCTTTTTCACAGCTTTACGATAGAACGCTATTTAACACAGGATATTCTCCTGTTTGCTTGTTATTTTGGGTTTTCATTCATCATGCCATAAAGTATAAAGCACATCAGTTCATCCGCCACTTTATCTCTATTGTAGACAAAAAAGGGTAAGTGTCAATAGGGTATGCTCGTTGCACAATCCGCCAAATCGTGTGGCGCTCCCAAATCGACAACGTGCCGAAGTTGAGGAGGCTTAGGTAACAATATGACGAAACGTACAAGTGAGACTGATGTGGAATAAATCAAGAATTATCTTGACTAAATTCGATGTTTTCAATATAGTCAGAGCATGACATGGTGGAACATATTAGCTTCAGTCATAGGT